>SXGS01587731.1_pt1 | contig 55304 bp, 35 predicted proteins | sample 3174681 | NCBI WGS metagenome assembly SXGS01 (sample SAMN11356861, study PRJNA531348) | freshwater metagenome | isolation source: freshwater sample F1-80 | place: China: Fuxian Lake, Yuxi | collected 2017-12-25
ACTTTCCGGAAAATCCGCTTGACTCTCTTTGGGGTATCTCCGGCGAGATGTCCAAGGGAGGAGATGCTCGCATCGAAGGTTGCGGCAGCGGGACTCGCTGGAGGAACTGGTTATTGTCTGCAATGGCATGGACGACTTGCGCCCCTTACTCCTAACTGTCACCGCCGGACGTTCCGGAAGGGGATTCCGGTCCCGACGAAGCGAGTGCCTCTCCCAACAACAGCGCCAGCCGCGCCTGCATCCGTGCCAGTTCTTCCAGCGCTGCTTCCGCGCGCGCTTTCTCCGCTTCCAGTTGCTGTTCGGCGCTCTCCGCCCGCTGCCGCTCCGCGTCCAACTGCTGTCGCGTGCTCGTCACCTCCTGATGCTCCGCTTCCGCCCGTTGGTGTTCCGCTTCCGCCCGCCGGTATTCCGCCTCCGCCCGGGCGTGGTCCGCCTGGTGGCGCTGGATGCGCCTCCCGTCCGGCTTCACCATCCACACGAAGCCCCGCTCCCCCATCTCGAACCCCACCCCCAACGACCGGCTCCACAACCGCCCGGCCGCGTCCGGGTCCACCTTCCCATACTTTCCCTCCGCCAGCCGATACAGCACCATTCGCCGGCGCTGCGGATCGATTTCCAGGTATTCCTCGACCCGTAGGGTCCGCTCATAGACCCGCTGCTTCGCCTCCAGGTGGACGCGAGTGTTCGAGCCGGACACCACTTCGCACGCAAAGAGAAGCCGTCCCACCAGCCAGGCCCGGATCACCTGCTCTTCCTTGTCCGGGTTGGCATAGGGCGGTTGTGTGACCAGGATGTCGGCTTCCAGGCAGGCCTCGTCATCCCCCTCCTGGAGATACACGCCCACGGCGCGCTCTACCCCGCAGGTGGGCTGGAGAATCGGGATCGCTTCGTGGAAATAGCTGGTGATGCGGGCGTGTATGGGGCCTTCCACTTCGGATAGATCCTCGCGCAGGGGATACCAGGCGGCGTCCTGGGGGGTGACCCCGGAGGGGCGGAGCGGCGCGTGGGGATCCCGCTTCCGCCGGAAGAGCGCGTAGGAAACCCCCGCGGCGTGGGTTGTAGGTTCGCTCTCTGCCCGGATCTCGCGCGCGCGGAGTGGCGCCGCGGCCGGGGGGCTCGGCGGCTCGTGGAGCGGCACGGATGGGGTTACCGGGAGACTGCCCTGGGCGAGCAGATCGGACGCAGCAATGAGGGGGAGCGCTTCCATGTTCGGGAGTGGTCCAGCACGGTGACGAGGCCCGCAGCTGATGATGGCATCATAGCACACGGGGAGGCCCTGCGCAGTTCTTCCTGCCGGTGCGGCGTCCCCTGAGTCATTGCCGCCACGCCGGCTCTGATGCCAGTCCGGATGGAGACGGGGCAGCGGAGATTGACTTCCGCTGCCCTCCCCGGCTCAGGCTTCTCCCATCACGCCTCGCAGGAAGTCGCGCACCGGCGGAAAGGTCTCCTCGGTGACGTACTCGATCACCAAGGCATCTACGCCCTGGCGGCGGAGCAGCGCGACGTAATGGGGGTAGTCCAGCTCGCCCTGCCCGGCGGCCGGGTAAACGGGTTTGTCGCCGGAGAGGATCACGTCTTTCGCGTGCCCCTGGAAGATGGCGGGGCCCACTCGTTCGAACATCTCATCGAGCGTTTCCAGGCCCAGGATGTTCGCCGGGTCAATCATCACCTTCAGGTGGTCCGTGCCGAATTCGTCGAGGAGAAGCCGGGTGGTGGCGCAGTCCTTCAAGACCTGCGCGCGGCTCGGCTCCAGGCCGATGGCGACGCCGTGCGCCGCCGCGATCGGGAGCAGTTCCGCCAGCGCGCCCCGGAGGCGATCCCAGGCCGCCTGCGCTGCGGCCGGATCGTCGGGGCGGCGGCCCGACTCGGTGACGAGCACATCGCCACCCATGTCGCGCATCATGCGGAGGCGAGCTGCGAAGTAGTCTATATTCGCGCGCCGCTGCGCTTCATTCTCGTCGGTGAGTTCCATGTAGGCGCCCTGCGAGAGAACCTCCACCCCGGCGTCGGCGAAGGCATCACGGATCCGGCGGCGCACATCGCCGGTGAGCCCGGTGAGGTCCATCGCCGAGCCGTAGCGACAGTAGGACATCCCCTCGAACTCCGGGGTGAGCTGTGTGCAGGAGAAGCCGGCGGCGCGCAGCCTGTGCGCGGCTTCCTCGACGGGGTGGCGCCGGAAGACGCCGGACATGATTCCGAGTTTCATGGGGTGGTGGGGGTTCCTCAGGGGACCAGGATGACGCCGAGAGCCTGGTCGGGGTGTTCGATGAGCAGGTCGCAGGCGGCCGGGCCGTCGGTGAGCGGCACCCGGTGCGTGATGAGGCAGTCGGCGCGCAGCCGGCCGAGCGCGATGAACCGGAGGCATTCCTCCACGTTTCGCCGGGTGGTCCACTGCACGAAGACCGGTGCGTAGTCGGCGCCGTGCTCCCAGGCGTCGTCGTGGTAGCCCGGGCCGGGCCGCGCGCTGGAGCGGACGTCCACATTGCCGAGTCCGGCCGCGAAGAGGTGTTCAATCCGCGCGCCGCCGACAACGACTACGCGGCCCATCTTGTGCGTGTCGGGCGCCTGCTTCAAAATCTGGTGGAGCGCCTTCAACGCCGGCGTGCCATCGCCGCCGAAGGCGATCACACCGCCGTCGAAGCCGTAGCCGCAGCTCAGGTCCCGGGCGCGGGCCGCGAAGTCCGCTGCGTCCGGCGAGATGGTTCCTTCTGCATGGCCGGTTGCCGCCAGCGCATCGCGCCGAATCGGGAAGCGATCCACTCCAAGCACGTGGGCGCCCGCCAGCGCTGCGAACTGTGAGGCAAAGTGCCCCACGATGCCGAGGCCCATCACGGCAACATGCTCTCCCAGCGTGAATTCCCCGCGCCGGATGGCGTGGAGGCCGGTGGCGGCGAGGTGGTTGGTGGCTGCCGCCTCGAAGGTGACGGCGTCGGGAATCGGCACCGCCAGATTGCGGGGCACGACTGCGTGGGTCGCATGCAGCGCGAAACCGCCTCCCATACACGCCACGCGCGTTCCGACCTCAAGGTCCTCGCACCCTGGGCCCAGGGCGGAAATCACACCCGCATTGCTGTAGCCGAAGGTGCGGGGCGCCGCCGCGGGATTCGGTTCCCGCCGCCGCCCCGGCACGCTGCCCAGTTCGGTCCCCGGGCTGATGCAGCACGCCCGCACCGTAACGAGCACCTGTCCCCGCGCCGGTTCGGGAACCGGTTGATCTTCCACTGTGATGCGGCCGGCACCGTCCAGCATCAGTACCTGTCGTACCATTTCATCCTTTCTGACTCCGGAAATCGGAGGAGGCTTCGCGCAATCAACACGGGGGAGGACGCCCGCCGTCGCGTGGCGTCGGTTCCCGCCGCGTCCTTTCCGTCCTTCAAAGCCGGCGCCGGATTGGCAAGCCGCAGCGTCGGCAACGTGGTGTCGCGGCCCGCGCTGACCGTCGCCTCGATCTCGCCTTCCACACGGGGAGCGGGAGAGGCAACCGGATCGAACCGGAATAGGCGAAGCACACGGTAGACGCCCGGGCGCACGTGTTCCAGGCGCGCGCGCCCCTGCGAATCGGTCACCACATCCATCCAGCGGCGTCCTCCCCAGCCGTCCGCCGTCCGTGGAGCAAGACTGATGCCGACTTCTCCCTCCACCGCCTTCCCCGCTGCGTCCTGCACGGCGAAGACCACCGCCCCGCCCTTCTCATCGTAGAGCGCCCGGCGGTCGGAGCGGCTGCCGGCAGTTTCCATCTCGGGGAGCGCAAGCCCGGAAAACTGGAACGGCACTGTGCGCCCCGGTTCAGACCGCGCCATCAGGTCGTAGACCAGCCGCGCCGGGTCCTCCGAGAGCCCTTCGAAGCGCAGCGACTGCTCGGCCACCCGAAGGCCTTCCACCACGCGAACGCGGGTCGGTATGGGCGAATAGTCCCGAATTACATTGCCTTGCCGATCCACCAGGTATGGAACGGGCGCGCGGCTCACACCGCGCCCGACCAGGTTCATCGCGGGCTGCCACGCGAGACGGGCATCCACATACACTACATTGCCCTGACGGCGCCAGCGAGACAGGCGCGCTTCCACTCCGCCCTGACTTTGCGCAGGGAGTGACCGGGCCTCACCTCCAGGAGCCTCCAACGGGAACTCCAGGTGGACCGGACTCACGCGGGAATAGAGAAGCAGGCTCCCCTGCACCGAGCGCAGGCGCACCGCCCGCTGATCCCGCAGACGCAAAAAGACCGTCTGTGCGAACTCGAGCAACCGGCCGCGCGTGGCCGAACTGGACCGGACGCCCTCCAAATCCTGCGCTTCCAACGTCCGCCCAAAGTTGTCCACCGCGCGGAACTCCGGTCCCAGACCGACCACGGCCTCCGCCGCGGTCTCGTCCGGCGCGTAGCACCGGAGCGTCGCGCGAATCTGGCCGTCCTCACTCGCCGGTGCGATGGACGCCATCCGCACGCGATACTCGCCCGCCCGCGTCTCCGGATCCGACCGGTTGGACCGTTCGACCACCTGGAACCCCGTCGCATCTATGCTGTAGAACTCGCACCCGTAGGCCGTCCCCAACTCGTCGAGGACGCGTCCCAGCGGGGTATCCTTCCAGTCGAAATCCCGGCGGAGTCCCTCCGTTTCCCGCCCGACCACGAGGCGAAACTGGTAGCCCAACAGCGGGGCCAGCCGTTCTGTCACGTCGTTGAGGGTGCTCTGCCGAAAACGCGCAGTGATGGACTGAGCTTGGGAGGGGATTGAAGCCAGTGACAGCCAGACAGCGAGCACAACGGCGAGCAGCGGACGGCGAGCGGCGCAGGTTTCGTGGATGACAGGACTGCTGGGTTCCGCCGGCTCGAGCTCGGCAACAGGTGCGCGGCGAGCGACAAACGGCGAATGGCGAGAGTAACGGGTTCCGCGGATTGCAGGATTGGAGAGTTCCGTCGCCTGGAATCCGACCACTCTCGAAATCCGGCACCCCGGTCTCCTAGTGCCCACTTCGCACCTCCTATTTCCTACCTGCCGCTTGCCGGGACGCCACGAAGGACCACTTACTGCGCCCAGCGGGCACTCCCGTTTGGGCGGGCCAGGCATGCTGGTCGCTGTTCGCATCGAAAAATCGCGTGCTCCCGGGCGTAGCTCGGGCAAGGCGTGCTGTTCGCCGGTCGCCTTTCGTCAGTCGCCGTTCGGCATTCGCTGTTCATCGTTCGCCCAGCGCTCGCTCGTAACAATTCAGTGTACCGTCAATCATTGCCTGCACGCTGAACCTGGTGGAAATCCAGTCATGGGCGGCGGCGCCGAAACGCTCCCGGAGCGCGGCATCGCCGGCGAGGGTTTGGAGACGATCCGCCAGTGCCGCCGCATCCCGGATCGGAACCAGGAAGCCGGTCTCACCCTCCCGCACAATCTCCGGGGCGCCCGAAAGGCGGGTGCCGACGCACGGGCGGCGCAGCAGTCCCCCCTCCAGCAGGGCGCGCGGCAGTCCTTCGCCCCCGATTGACGGCAGCGCCACGATGTCCATCGCCGCATAGAACGGGAGTACGTCCGCGTGAAACCCGCAGAACTGCACGCGACTGCTCAGGCCGAGGCTCTCCGCCTGAAGTTCCAGGGGTTCGCGCTGGCCCCCCTCGCCCAGGAACAGGGCCACGGCGTCGGGGCACTGCGCCGCCAACTGCCGAAACGCCTCGAGGAAGACGGCATGCCCCTTCTTCTCGGTGAGATGGGCAACGACTCCCACGACCAGTGCATCGAGCGGAAGCCCGAGGCGCACGCGGGCCTCCTCTCGTGTGCAGGGCAGGTAGTACCGGGCCGGATCCACGCCGTTGTAGACCACGTCCACCCGTTCGCCGGAGAGGCCCTGCCGCACCAGGTGATCCCGCACGGCGTGGGACACCGCGATAACCCGCGTGGCGAAGCGGTAGCAGAGAGCGCTGTTCAGCGCGCGCACGTGAGCGATGCTGGGAATGTGGAGGAGACGCCCCGCCAGGGTGGCATGTACCGCTGCGCTGCTCAACTGGCTGTGGAGCACTTCGGCTCCGAAGTCTCGGGCAAACCCAGCGAGGCGAAACGGCGCCAGGAGATTCCCTTTGCCGGAGATCCGCAGCGAGTGGACGTCCAGCCCTGCGGCGCGCATGGCTTCGATCAATGGGCTGCCGGCCTTGCAACCGATACGCACCCGATGACCGGCGCGCTGCAAATGCTCGCAGAGGCCCATCGTGGAACGCTCCGCGCCGGAGATGCGCGATGGGGTGATGACCTGGCAGATATTCATGCGGGACGCGGCGTTCGCGGGACCGACCGGACGACGTACAGCGCGCACGGCACCGCCACCGCGCACCCGGCCGCGCAAATGAGGAACGCGAGCGTACCGGGGTGTGCCAGCATTGCCATCCGTGAACCCATGAACGTCCCGCTCAGGAAGCCCGCGCTCCAGAAAGCGTGCGTGATTCCGAGGAGGCGACCTTTTGTTTCCTCGGTGGAGAGTGCCTGGATGAGCGTCGTCATCGTGATGGAGAGTGACCAGGCTGCGCCCGCTCCCAACAACCCGAAGCCCACGAGCGCCCACGGGGTGCGGGCAAACAGGCCCTGCCCCAGCGCCGCAAGCGTGACCACCGACATGGCGATGACCACCGGGCGGTGCGGTCCGATCTTGTCCACGAGCCGCCCCGCGCCGAGTTGGCACACGGCCGCGAGCAGATTGCTCACTGCGGTGTACGTGCCCGCGAGCTTCTCATCGCCCGTGAGCCGGAACAACAGCAGGTTCAGCAGGAAGGTGACGCAGCCCCAATAAAACGTCGGTAGAAACCGCAGCGCAAGCAGCGCCTGCACCTCCCGGCGCCGCCAGAGCTCTCCATAGCCGCCGGTGAATGCCTCCACCCCGCGCGCTGTCGCCGGCCTCGGCAGCGCCGGGAGCCAGAGGGCCGCGGCCCCGATCAGCGCGACCTCGCCGAGCACGATCCCCTGCCCGATCAGCGCGTAGGCTCCTCCCGTCTCGGCCGCGATCCACGCCGCGGCCCAACTCCCGGCAGCGTTGCCCACCGTCCCGGTGAGGAAGTAGCACGCGGTAGCGATGGCGAGCGAGCGACGGGGCACCGAATCCATCAGGTAGGACTGCCCGGCGACGGCTCCGAGCCCGAACATCAGGCCGCCGAAGACCGCCAACGCCGTCATCACCGCCTGGCTGGCAGTCAGGAAGAGGAGTCCACCGGCAAGCACTCCCGTCATCGCGATCAAGTAGGCGGGTTTCCGTCCGAGGAAGTCACACAGCGCTCCACCGGGCAGCGCCCCCAGTCCGCCGAACACGACAAACAGGACGCGCACGTTGCCCGATACGAGGGGAGTCTGATGGAGCACCTTCTCGACGTAGATCGGGTAGAGCGCGATGATCGGCGCCACCAGGATGCCGCTGACGATCTGGAAGGCGAAGAACAGCAGCAGGCGAGAGGAGGTCAGGTCGCGGTACCAGGCCCGCCCTTCTCCGGTCGGTGCAGTCGCCGGCACCTCTTTCGGATCAGTGCGTGAGCGTCGCGATCCGCCGCTGCCGTCAGGACGCCTCAAGGGGATGCCTCCGGGGCGTAGTCTGCGATTCCGCGCGGCCCGCTTTCCGTGCTGCCCGCGCGGAGCGGTGCGCTCGCGCCTCCGCGGGACACGCGGTGCGACGTGGATGAGGCACCGGGGTGCTCACCGGCGACGTAGGACGGAGCGCCTTCCTGCGGGCGCAGGTCGCGAGGCGCCGCCGCCGGACCACTTCCATCATCCGGCGGACGGCTCGCGGGCGCACGCGGGTCAGATGGCGGCTCCGGGTCGCGGCTTCCGGGGTTCGGGCGGATCTGGCGGGCCACGCGGGACAATGGATGTCCCTTGGCTGCCAGTTCCAGGGTGTTGAACCAGCCGAAGGGCGTGCGCTGCGCCTGCAGGTTCCGCTCGCGGAGGCGCGCCACGGTGAGATCGAGGAGCGGCACCGCGTCCTCGGGCCGCGCCAGTTCTGCGAAGAGATGGGCGAAGCTGTGCAGCAACACACCCCGCGCCCCGACCCGTGCGGCCAGGTCAGCCAGTTCCGCCGCAGCCCGTTCCGCCACCTCTTCGGGTGCGACCTCGTCCCCCTTTTCGACGCTGACGAGAACCAGCAGTCCTTCCCCAAACTCGGTCACTCGTTCTTGAAACGGCTCCCGCAGCGGCGAGCGTCCCTTCTGGGTGATCTCGCTCCGGAACCGGTCCACGTGCAGCACCAGGAAACGCATCCTGTTCAGGTCCTTCCGCCCGGGCGCGTCCGGGTCAGGCAACTTCTCCTAAAGGATGTAACGTTGTACGGACCGATGAGCAGTCCCCGGGCGTCAGGGACAGGTTTCCAGGGTTCCACAGTTCCGGGGCTCGCCGCCTGGAGACCTGAAACCCTCAAACCCTGGAAACCCGGACACTGCACTTGCGGTACAATTCCCCGCGCCACCAGCGACAGGTTTCCGGTCTTGCGCGGCCCAGGAAGCGGGCAACCTCGAACGGTCGAACCCTGGACCCCGAGAAACCTGGAAACCTGGGAAACCCAGAACCCTACGAAACCCAGAACCCCGCGAAACCGGAAACCCGGCTGCGATCGAACCCTCCCTGCTATGCCTGGACGAAACCTGCTCTTCTGCTCTGTCCTGCTTACTTCTCTCGCCGTGCTGCACGCCGGCGACAGGCCCGCCCATTCCGCCGCGCCGGAATTCCGTCAGCGCCGGGCCGATCGCTTCACTACCCGTCACGGGCTGCCCGCCGGCCGTGTGCTCGCCATCCGCTCCGAGGGCACGCGCATCCACGTACGCACGGAAGCCGGGGGCGCGGCGTTCGCGGACGGGCGCTGGTCTTCACAGCCGCAGGGAGTCTGGCCGATGCCGGCGGTGCAAACCGAGCGCCTGCCCAGCGGCGCCCGGGTGCTGGATGCCGCCCGGGGTGCAGACCGGCGCACCTGGGTCGTCACCAGCGCCGGGGTGTTCCGCTCGGAGGGGGATCGCTACGTGCCGTTCGCGTTCCCGCGCAGATATCTGACGAACCAGCCGATTGCGAACACGGACGCCGAGTTCACGTGCGTGGAAGTGGATCGCCTGGGGACCGTCTGGCTTGGAGGAAGCACCGGGCTCTATGCCACCGACGGCGCAGCCTACTGGCACCCGTTCGACCGCACCGCCGGCCTGCCGTACGAGTATGTCACCTGCCTGGCGCTCGGAGCCGGAGGCGAAATCTGGGCCGGCACCACGGAGGGCGTGTGCCGGAACGTCCGCGGGGAATGGCAATACTATTGGGGGCCACGCTGGCTGCCGCACAACCGGGTGAATGCGATCACCGTGGCGCCGGATGGAAGCGCGTGGGTGGCGACCGACGGGGGGGTCGCCCACCTTTACGATCAAACGATGACTCTTGCCCGCAAGGCGGCCCACTACCAGGAAGTCACCGACACGCGGCACCGGCGGCGCGGGTTCGTCTGCGGGATCAACCTGAAGTCCCCGGGCGATCCGACTGCCGGCCACCGCTACGAGGCGAGCGACAATGACGGGCTCTGGACCGCGGTCTACGTCGCGGCACAGTCCTTCCGGTACGCTGCAACGCACGATCCGGCGGCGCGCTTGGCGGCGAAGGAGTCGATGCAAGCACTCCTCGACCTCGTCCGGTACACCGGCATCCGCGGTTTTCCGGCCCGGGCCATCATCCGGAAGGCCGAGGATGTCGGGGGCTATGACCCCGATGAGACGGTACGGGTGCCGGGCGAGCCGGACAAGATCTGGTTCCAGTCACCGGTGGACCCGGACATTCTCTGCAAGGGGGACACCTCTTCCGACGAACTCGACGGTCACTATTTCGCCTGGGTGGTGTACCACGATCTGGTTGCCGACGCCGAGGAGAAGAAGTTGATCCGGGCTGCGGTCGAGGCAGTCACGGACAACCTGCTCAACCACGACTTTACGCTGGTGGGGCATACCGGCCGGAAGACCCGTTGGGGCGTCTACTCGCCCAAGTACGTCAATGACGACCCTCTGTGGTGGGAGGAGCGGGGGCTGAACTCGCTTTCGATGCTCTCCTACCTGCGGATTGCGCAGCACATCGTGGGGCATCCGCGCTACGAAGAGGCGTTCCGCGAACTGGCAGGGAAACACCACTACCTCCTCAACCTCGTGATGCAGAAGATTGCGGAGCCCTGGGACGGCGTCAACCACTCCGACGATCAGATGGCCTTCATGATGTACTACGCCTTCTTCCATGTAGAGAAGGACCCGGAAGTGCGGCGCTTTTTGTTCGAGAGCCTGGAACGAAGCTGGAAGGTCGAGCGCCCCGAGCACAGCCCCTTCTTCAACTTCGTGTTCGGCGCCGCGACGCAGCGTTCGTGCGACGCCGAAGCCGCCATCGCGGAACTGGAGGCCTGGCCCTGGGAGGTCATCGAGTGGCAGGTGCGCGCCGTGCACCGCCACGATGTGCAGTTACTGACGAAACACCGCGAAGGCCAGGGCCGCGTGCAACTGGATCGAGCGCTGCCTGCCTCTGAGCGCCGTATCATGCGCTGGAACGGCAACCCCTACCAGGCGGACGGCGGTTCCCCCGACGGCAACAGCGAGGACTGCGGGTCTGCCTGGCTGCTGCCGTACTGGATGGGCCGCTACCACGGCCTCGTGGCGGCGGACCGGTAGGCCGCGCCTGGGCTGGGACGGGGACTGCGTTTGTCCCCGTCCCGCCTGGTCTACCGGATGCCCAACCCCATCTCCGCCGACACGGACCGTACTTCCGGCGCGTACATCGCGTACCCCTGGGCGGGGAGGACATGGAAGTGGCCCGGAGTTTCGGTCCAGAGCCGATAGGTCACGCGGCACCGCCCTTGCGGAAGCTGCGTCAGGAAGAACGCCACCTTCTGGTCCCGCAGTTCCACGTTGGAGCAGATCCCGATGCCGGCCGTGTAGCCGCTGCGCACTTCGACCGGCTCACAACCGGAAGGCTTGATGTCCTCGACCAGCACATAATCGTAGTCGTTGCCACTCTCCAGTTCGAGTTCGACTTCGAGCATCTCCCCACTGGCGATTTCGGCCCCGGAGGCGAGCGGCTCCCGCCGATAGCGCGGCCCGGCGTATCCGTAGTCTGCCGCCAGGTCGTCCGGCTCGTCCAGCCGCGCGTAGTCGCCCGTGATGAGGGGATTCGGTTCCGAGCCGTCCGCCGCGCGCGGGCGCTGTGCGTCCTGGATCGGCTCCGGCGCCAGGCGGTAGTAGCGGCGCTGCACGGCGATACGGTTTCCGCCTCCGACGATGGGTTCCTCGGCCGAGAACCACCGGCTTTCGACGGAGTAGTAGAGCGTCCCTTCGCCCTGCCGTGTAATTGTGAGCGAAGCTGCGCCCGCGCCTACTGTCTCGTCCGGGATGATGAACACTTCGTCAAAGAAGAGCGCATTGTCAGGCGTCACGCGATAGCTCTTCCGGGCTCGACCGGCGTAATCAAGGGTCACAGTGTAGTTCGGCGCCAGTTCTTTCTGCTGCCGGACAAAACGGCACAGGGCACGTACCACCACCGCCGTCTCGCGCGTCGAGTCCCAGCGGGTTCCCTGGCGGTGCTGGGTCAGCCAGCGCACCAGGGCGGGCACGTGCTCGCTTTCCGGCTGCATCGCCAGATAGGCTTCCAGCACGAGTGCGTTCGTCTCTGCTCGGCTGCCCATCCAACCCCAACTGGAGTCGTCTTTCCCCCACGAAATGGTGCCTTGTTGCGCGTCCTCGACGGCGCTGCTATTGAGGTTGGCGAGCACCAATCGGGCCTTTTTGGCTTCGCCGACCCGGTGGAGCGCCAGTGCCAGCAGTGCCTTCCCCGCGTCTGTGAGCCGCGCGCGCTGGTCGAACCACTTCCCCGCCAGCGCTGGCCGTACCGGTGCGCGGGCATCCGGGTCCCGTGCGAGCAGCGCGCCCAGCGTGACTGCTGTGAGCGGAGCCTTCGTCGTCGAGAACTGGTCCCGCAGGAAGCGCAGGCCGCCGGCCAGCATCGGTTGCGGCACAACGCCGCCGGTCTCCCGAAGATCGAGGAGGCTGTCTACGACGTACGCAGACATCAGTGCATCGCCGGGATCGTTCGGCCACCAACCCCAGCCCCCGTCCCGACTCTGCAGGCGCCGCAGCCGGCGCATTCCGGTCCCGACCACATCACGGAGGCGACGGGAATCGAACACCGGGTTCTGGGGCCGCGCGTGACCCAGCCAGCGTGCGGTTTCGGTCGAGGAGGTGGAATAGGGGCTGTGCGCCCCCGGGAGGCGGATCGTCTGGGTCTCCCGGGCACGGACTTCGCGGGCCCGACGCTCCAGATCTTCCAACCGGTAGCCCAGCGCGGCCAGCGTCTGCCGCACCATCGCGGCGGGGACGAAGCGAGAGGTGGTCTGCTCCACACAGCCGTAGGGATATTCAATCAGGTAGGGAAGGGCATCCAACATCACTCCGGCCAGCGTGGGCTGCACGCGCACGAATACCCCCGCAGCGCCCGGCTTGCGGGTGGCCGGAACGGTCACCCGCACCTCACGCCGGGTCTCCGTACGCAGCATGCCGCCCTGGAACTCGGACCGTTCGGCGCCATGCACCAGCACGGGAATCGTCGTCTCCACCGCGTCAGTGTGTCCATCGCCGGCAACGGACATGCGCACGGTCGCGTCGCCCTCACGCACCACACGGGCATCCCATTCTACCCGCTGTTCCCCATCCGGCGGCACGGTGACTGTCCGCATCCGTGCGGAAGGAGGCACATCCACCGTTCCTCCCTCCAGCGCCAGCCGCACCTGCGCGCGGAGTGGCCGCGCCGTGTAGTTGTGGACGACCGCCGAGAGCCGCACGGTGTCCCGTTCCACAAAGAAGCGCGGCGTCTGCGGCCGGATGAGCACATCCTTCCGGGTCTGCATCACCGCCTCGCCGGAGGCCACCACATCGGAGGAGATGCCCACCGAGTCCGCGCGCCACTCGGTCAGATTATCCGGCCAGGTGAGTTCGGCCACCGCGGTCCCGTCGGCCCCGGTGCGCAGCGAAGGCACCCAGAGCGCCGTGTCGGCGAACTCGCGCCGCGGCGTCGCGCCGGTCTCGGCTTTCGACTTTCGTTCCGCGATGAACCCCCCCGCTCCCCTCATGGTTGGGTCGGATGCCGTCTCCCGTGCCAGTTCGTGGTTTTCGCGGAACGGGTTCTCTCGCGACGCCTGGCGTGCCAGAACATACCCATCCACGTCACCCCGTCCCCGATGCGGTAGCTCAGTGTCCGCCGCAATCGGTGCGCGCGCACGTCGGAAGGGGGAGGGGATGTGGGGATCCGCCAGCATTCCCATGCCGGAAGGCAGCAGTTCCAGCCACGGCGGGGTGGGAGACGCCGGCGGACCCAGGCTCCAGCCCTCCAGCCCCTGGTCGGCCTCTCCCCACTCGATCCCATCCCAGCGTCGTTCCCCATAGAGGAAGACGGTGATCGAGTCTGCCGATCGCGCCTCAATTGCCTCCAGGGCGCCATCCCACACGGCGACACTCAGCTCGGTGCGCACCGGCTCCCCCTTCAGGTTCGTGACCTGGAAGCGGAGCCGGGCACGTTCGCCGGGCGCGTAGCGCGCGCGATCCGGGGTGACGACGATCCGGCCGAGCTGCGCGCGCGGCGGAGACAGGAGCTCCAGGGTGTCGGCGTACACCTGTCCACCGCGCACCAGCGTGGCCCGCAGAAAGACGTTCGGCAGGTCCTCCCCGGTGATGGGGATTTCCAACTCCCGCGAGCGCCCGGATAGGGTCAACACCCGCGTCTCGAGGAGGCGCTGGCCCACCGTACGGCAGAGCAAGACAGTGCAGCCAGGCGCCGGAGTGACCAGGAGCACCCGCGGCGTGTGCCCTTCTTCAGCGTAGCGGTCACGCCGGATCAGCTCCACGCCCTGGAACGCGAATCGGCCCCGGTCCAGCTCCGGTCCAGATACCCAGAGCGGCAGGGATCCTGCCACCGCTCTGCCGGAAGAGTCGTGCGTGACAAACTCGACCCGAAAGTAGCCCGCCTTGACCGCCGTCCAACGGAAGAAGGCTCTTCCTTCGGCATCGGTCCGCAACGGTTCGGAGCGCAGCAGGCGGGCCGGCTCGCCGGGCACCTCCGGCTGGCGGAGGACCCGCACGGTTCCCAACACGGAGACAGGCGCCGTCCCGCGCCCGTGTGCCGGCATCCCGTGTCCGGGAGGGGATAGGGAAGAAGGAAGAGGGGAGAGCGGCGTGGTTGGGAGCGACGGCGTCCCGCCGGCCCCGCCCCCGATACGGATAGCGGCGATCTCCACCTCGATCCGATCCCCCTGCTGCACATAGCCCCTGTTCTGGCGCAGGAGCACCGCCACATCGTGGGCTGTAGCGGGCACCCGACCGGCGCCGACGACGGTCCGCCGGCTCGAGTCCTGCGTTTCCGCTCGGATCACGTACTCTTGATCTTCGCCCTCCGGGCCCGGTGAGGTACGAAAGCGAATCTCCGCTTCCCCTCGCTCATTGGTGTGCGTTTCTCCCTGAAGCACCGGTCGGTGGGGCCACTCCGTGTCGTGGGCCGGCCCCGGTGGGGGGCGCAACGTCGGTTCGTAAAGCCAATCGAAGGCTTCCGCAAACCGGAACGGTGGGGCCCACGACTGGCGGAACACCTGGTAGCGCACCCGCGCCCCCGGGACCGGTCCACCGAAGTAGTACTCCGCGCGAATCGTAACCCGCGCCTCGTCCCCCAGTGGTACCCGACCGGCGGCATGGACGGTGACGCGAAACTCCGGCTTGCGATACTCCTCCACCCGGAATTCGCTGGCGCCCCCGCCGCCCACGAGCTTGGACCAGCGGCGCGGTCCTGCTTCGTTCCAGCGGTGCATTTCGAGCGCGTAGACCCCCAGCCTTGCATCCGCTTCCAGCCGGAACGAGCCGCTCACACTCCCGAATTCATTGGTCACCCCCGAGGCGTCGAGCACCACCTCCTGACGCTCATCGTGAGCGACTACGCGGACGGCCTTGCCCACCGCCGGATGCCACGCACTACCGCTCCGCTCCATCAGGATCTGGCGATAGTGGACTGTCTGCCCCGGCCGGTAGACGGCTCGATCGGTGATCGCATAGGCGGTCGCCGTGGCTCCCGTACCCCGATGGCCATACCACTCCCAATCCCCTGTCAGCGGGTTGTCCTCCACATCAAGGGCATAGTGCCTTCCGTCCTGTGCCAGCAGGTCGAGATGTGCATCGTCGGTCCCGGTTCCGGGGGGCGCAGCGGCGCCCGCCACCAGGCCGTCTGCCCCGGCCCGCAGGAGATGGGAGAACACCCTGCGGACGCCATGCCGGTACAGGCGTCTCCGCACCAGCACGTGCGCCCCGGGGGCCGGCTTCCCCGACCCGGCGCGCGTCAGGAAGAGCAGCAGCCCCCGCGTATGTCTCGCCCGGACCATACTGAGATCGGAGACCAGAATCACTGCCGCGGACCGGCGAAGACCCCCAGTCGCCTCCACCAGGTAGGCGCCCGGGCCCAGGTGTGGGAGCGCCAGATCACTGTGGCGACGGTTGGGATCAGCGGGGCCGGCGGGGCTCCAGTTCCAGTTGCGAAACACCGGTCCGACTCCGGGCACGGCGGTGGACCCGGGGCGGAGTCGACGCACCAGCGCGGTGAGTGCGAGATTCGGCTCGTTGCTCCATCGGGGTTGCCGGAAGAGGACCTCAAGCGCCAGCCGCCGCACCCGGAACCGAACCTCCCGGAGATTCCGGTGCGTCACCCCGACCGTCACCGGCTGACTCGGCAGAAACCGCGGCGGCGCGGACAACACGAGCTCCGGCTGTTCGATATCGGCCATCCACAGGAGAGCGCGCTTCCGCCATCGGCCGGGCAGGCCGGCGCCGAGTAGGCGCCGACACGCAGCGAGGGCCTCATCCGCGCGCCCCGACTGGAACAGCCACTCCACCAGGAGAATCCCGGCCCGACCCCGCTCGGGATCGCGGGGAAACGCATCCTGAATGCGTCGCAAGATTGCCTCGGGCTTCTCGTCCCGATAGGGGTAGGGGAGTGATTCAGTCGTCACGGACCCGTCAGGGGCACGAACCTGGCGAACTGCCCGCCCCGCCATGCGATCCTGATAGTCACGCAGCCAGATCGCCTCACCCAACCATGAGAGAAGCGCGGGACGCAACCCGGGGGCGAGTGCGCGAATGCGAGCGAAGAGAAAGCGCACCTTCTTTGGGAACGGCCACTCGGGGAGGTACACGGGGCTCCCAGTAAGGCGCCAGGTCGGAGCGGACGCGGCGGGCCATTGCTCCCACGCTTCCGACGCAGCCAGGTTGGTCTCCCGCCGTTCCAGCATGCGGGCGAGATCGAAATGAAGCTGGATCTCCTCCTCGCGGGTGCGGTGGTCGGCCCGGAATTGGGGGTACAGACGTAGGGCCGCTTCCATGGCCCACACCGGGTTTCGGTATCCCGCCTCGTACAGGCGCACCAGGACCGGTTGTGCCGGGTCCCCTCCCGCCACGCGGGGCACGTTTCGCGTCCGGTGCAGGCGCTCGCCCACGCGCCAGCCGCCGATCGGGGACGCATGGTAGCACCGGCCCAACCAGTAGAGCGTACGGGGTTCCCACACCGTCCCCTTCGTCTTGTGCGCCAACTCGAGCCCCGCCCCCAGGGCCTCATCCCAACGCTGCAACTTCTCCAGACACTGTGCGCGCCGCAGCCGAACCCGGTCTGCGCGACCGGGTCGTCGTTCGTCTTCCCGATTCGCGTTTTGTATCGGGTCCCGCGTCGGCCGATCCGCCGCCAAGAGGCCCTCGTACGCCGCCAGCGCTTCCTTGTAATTCTGCTGCGTGAACAACCGATCCGCACGCAGTTCCGCCGGTCCAGGCGGCGGCACGGGCGGCACGCGCGCCTGCGTCCGGGCCGGGCGCCCCGCCAGCACCAGCAGCACCGCCAGTGGCACGAGCACGCCACTCCACCCGAGGACACTACGACTGCGAAACACCTGCGCCTCCAGACACGGGGCGACCTTCCTGGTCACCCTTCAGGGACCGGCCCGACCCCCCGGCGCGCGCTCCCACCCAGTCTGCAATTGCTACCCCATCTCCGCGGGCGCGGGTGTCCCACTTGCACGCAGCTCATTGGACGACCCCAGCGCCCGCGAGGTTACACGCAGCAGATCAATCACGCGTCCACGAGGCCAGATTCGCCGATAGACATCCCCAATCCTAGATTCTAAATCCCAACAAAGCTCGTCCGCAGCTCCTGCGTGAGTCCCGTCTCGGCGGCGCGGTAGCCGCTCTCAATGATGTCGACCACATGTCGCGCGTGCTCCGCGGTGGAGACCGTGGGGATCCCCTCTCGCAGCCAGTCGGCGAGTTGGAGAATGTCCTCGAAGACGTGGAATTCCTCGGTCGGGTGCCGGTCGTTGTAGTGGGGAAGGATGGCGTTGCTCCCCTTCTGCGCCGCGATCTCCCTCCCGGCGTAGTCCAGGGGCTGCCCGTTCAGCATCTCTCCCACGACCGCGCCCCGCGTGCCGAAGAACGACGGACTCCCGAACACGGGGACCACATTGCCCGCCGCCGTGCCGTACACAAATGCATACAGTGCGCTGCCGAAGTCGAGCAGCAGGAGCGTGTTGTCGTCGCAGTCGCACGGATAGGTCTGCCCACGAAACTCGCGCTCTTGCACGAGGGTGCCGGAGACTGCCGTCACCCGTTTTGCAGGTCCGAGCACCCCTGTGAGCGCGTGCAGGCCGTAGACGGTCATGTCGTAGAGCGGACCGCCGCCCGGCTTGCGCCAGTACCAGGCCGGATTGATGTTCGAGAGCACGTCCTCTCCCTGACGCACCCCTTCCTGTTCATGGTAGCTGCCGAAGGCGGCGCCCGTCGCCGCCCAGGCCATCCGCCCCAGCGCCCCGTCCTCCACCAATGCGCGAATCGCGCGCAGGTGCGGCCGGAGCATCTGCCCCGGCGAGGCGACCAATCGCACCCCCTTCCGGGCAGCGCGCGCAATCAGGTCGTCCGCTTCCGCTGTGCTGGTGGTGATGGTCTTGTTGAAGTGGAGGTGCTTTCCGACCTCAATCGCGGCGACGGCCTGGTCGTAATGCAGGCCGATCGGCGTGCAGATGGTGATTGCATCCACATCGCCGTGGGAGAGCATTTCGCCCAGGTCCTCGAACGACTGCGGCGCCCCGTACTTCTCCGCCGCTGCCGCCGCTCGCTGCGGGACAGAGTCGCACACCGCTTGCAGGACCACCCGATCGTCGAAATCATGCACGGCGAGGTGCTGCAGTACCCCGCGGATGCCGATGCTACCCGCCCCCAGAACGCCCAGACGAATCGGTTTTGGCACGCTGCTCTTCCCTTCTGAATTCCCTACCCGGACGGCGCCGCACTCTGGCCATTCAATCCGGCGCCGTTGGACGAGAGGCCGGCACGGAAATCGTCAAGCGAAGGCGCCCTCCAGGCAGCCAGTTCCAACTGTTCCAGCCGTTCCAGGTCGTCAATCCTACCCAGGTCGTTCTGCCACTCATCCGCGCCCGTGGCAAAGCGCTGCGTCAGAATTTTCGCCACAAACTCCCGCAGCCGGCGCACCGCCTCGTCTCGGGCGCCCTCGACCCGTCCCTCGACCCGCCCCTCTTCGCGCGCCCAGCGTTCCATCGGCAGTATGTACGACATGGTCTGCGCCTCCTCATACGCCTTCAGTGCTTCCCAGAACCGCTGCTCTTCCGCCTCCGGCAGCATCAGCATCCAGTTTACCAGCCGGAACAGCTTTCGCACCGTGATCGTGTCCCACGGACCCTGATACAGCGCCTGCACCCGCGCCCATTTTGCCTCGTAGCGGGCGGCAACGTCATGTCGGGTCGCCAGCGCATCAAGGTGTGCCAGGATAATCACCGCGAACGGGTTCGAGCTCGCCGCCAACTCCTCCCGCCGATCCGCCCAATCCAGGATCTTCGTGACCCGGTACTTCCAGATCGTGAGGCAACCTTCGCCCTCGCACAGGTATTCGTCCGGCCGCCAAGCGGGAGTGTCGTCAATCAGCACCGCCAGCCCGATCGGCTGGGTGGCGTAGTGGACGCGGATCAGATCGCGGTAGAGCCCCATGCGCTCCGGAAACTCATCACCATATTGCGTTTGTGCCTGGAGTTCCATGTGGACCAGCCGCGCCACGGCGGGGGCGGCGCGCAGGCGCAGTTCAATGAGGTGGTCCACGTGGTGCGGACCACGCAGCGCGTGGGCGCCGAAGCGACGCAGCTCCTGGGAGCGGAAGACGGGAGTCACCGACCAGTCCACCAGGTCGGCGAGTTCCGGGTCGTTGAGCTCCAGGAACTCCCGGAAGAACTGTTCGGTCGCATCCTTCCAGGGCCCATCGTAGTCGGACCGCGCGGACGTGGTCCCTGCGGCGACGGCAGACGACAGTTCCCGTGCGTCCCCCGGCGCCGATTGGCGCGTCGGCTCACAGTCATCCGCAGTCAAGGGCGCGGGTTGATCGGTCTCTTCCTGTCTCATGTTCCAATCTGGAAGTACACATTGCCGTTGTCCAACCCGGTTCCCCGTACCAGGTACTGGCGGCGGTCCGGCGTATTCTGGATGCGCGTAGCCGAAGTGACGTATCGGATGGTGAGCGCGGCGCGGCGGGCGCCGGACCGGTTGGGGTCGGAGCCATGCACCAGATAGGAGTGGTGGAACGAGACATCACCGCGCCGCATGAGGAGATCTACCGCGCAGGACTCGTCAAATACGCCCGGCGGCAACTCGAACGGACGGGCCTGAATCAGGTCGGGCTCTTCCACGGGGCGCTGCCCAAGATCCAGGTTCCCGCGATGCGTCCCTGGGATCACTCGCATGCATCCGTTCTCTCCCGTCGCATCATCCAGAGCCACCCAGGCCGTCACAGCTACCTTCGGCTCGACCCGCCACCAGTAGGGCCCGTCCTGGTGCCAGGCCACCTGGAGCCCGCCCGGTGGCTTGTTCAGGATATGGGAGTACAGCAGTACGAGATCCGGTCCGAGGAGAGCTTCCACGCAATCCAGCAGCTTCGGCATGGTGCAGACGTCGTAGATCGGCCGGTGGTGGTAGTGGGCCTCACGCAGGGGATCGTCGTTCTTGTCGCTCCACGTCACCTCCTGGTTCCGCACCAGGTACTCTTCCACGGGCGCCAGTTCCGCCGCGGTGAACAGCGCGGGAACGGTGATGAAGCCGCGCGCCGCGTAGTCGTCCACCTGTTCCGGCCCCAGCATCCTCAGGCTCCCATCTGTGTCACCCGGCCGCCGGAAACGGGCAGGTAGGTGCCGGTCACGTAGGACGCAAGATCGCTCAGGAAGAAGACACATGCCTTCCCGATTTCGTCCCCGCTGCCGTGGCGCCGGAGCGGGAGTGAGCGGGCAAAGTTGCGAGACCCCTCGGAAGACACATCCACTTTCTCGGTCACCATCCAGCCCGGCGCCACCATGTTCACCGTGATCCCATCCGGCCCCAGTTCGCACGCGAGGGAACGGCTGATCCCGACCATCGCGCCCTTTCCGGCCATGTAGACCGACCAGTTGGCGGGCGCCATGTTCCAGAGTTCGGTGACGATGTTTACGATGCGGCCCCCTCCCTGCGCCTGCATGTGCGGGCGTACCGCCTGGATCATCTCGACCACCGCCCGGCAGCCGAAGTCGAACGCCGTCACGTAGTCCTCCATCGCCGCCTCCTCCAGCGCACCCATCTGCCGTCCGCCGATGGCGTTGTTGACCACTCCATCCACCTGTCCGAACGCACTGACGACCTCCGCCACCATCCGGCGTACCTGCTCACCGTCCCGCACGTCAGCGGCGAAAGCCTGTGCGGTCCCCCCGGCCGCCGTGATCTCCGCCACAACCTCCTCTGCCTTCTCCCGGCTCGCCGAGTAGTTCACCGCTACCGTCGCGCCGTGAGTGGCCAGCACGCGGCTCACGCACGCGCCGATCCCGCGCCCCCCGCCCGTCACGATCGCGACCTTTCCGTCCAGCAACCCGCCCATCCGCTTCTTCCTCCTACGGTGATCCCGGCATCCGTCCGCACCCGCACCAGCGTCCGCCCCGGCAGACACTGCTCGCCCCATCCTTCGGCGCGCGCCGGGCGGGTTCCTTCGAGACGACGGACCACGCGAGTCCCTCCGATCACGCCTGCGGGTTGGGGGAGACCGGACCGGCGCGGTCCCGCAGGTGGCGATGCTGAACACGCTGTCCCTTTGAGAGCACAACCGGCTCGTCGGAGGGATCGAAGCTGCATCTTTGGCAGAGACGATACTTACCTCTTCGAGAACGTCCGTAACTGCGGCATTGGGATGTTCAGTCACGATCGTGGTGGAGGAACATACCAACCACACCTTCGCCGTGCCCTTCGACTTGCGCGCCGACCCCTCCGTCGCCTGGGATGGGCCGGGGAACAAGCCCAATTGGGTGACCGCGGAGTTCAGCTTCCGGTACCGGTGACACTCGCTCGTCCCCGGCACGCTCATCTGTGGTGACCGGCCCTGCCCGGTACCCGACACCACACTTAACAACCGGAAGCGCACGGGCCGCGGTCTCTGGCAGGCCTTCGCAGCCATGGGCCCCCATCAGGTGGGCCATCTGGGGCCCATCAATGTATTCCCGCTCCCGCCGGCATCGAGGGCAAAGCGATCGAGCAGGACGGGCTTGTCAGCCCGGCGCCGCATGTGAAACACCGGAAGTACGTCAACCTCAAACCCCCATCCGGCTTCACAGAGATCCCCCGCGCCGTTCGCGTCTCGGACCTCCGCCGGGAACACTACACAACCGGAGACCGCGCCGAGTACTGCATCGGACTGTTCTCGGAGGATGCGACTCCCACCTCACGGTTGCCGCCGCTCATTCAGCGCATGGTAGCAGTGGACGCCTGCTCTCAGGCTCCCACCAATCCGCTGCTCTCACGGCACGTGTTCCTCCCTGCGACCTTCTCCGGCGCCGGCTGGGAGGCAATCCAGGAAATGAGGTCACCGCGAGACGTCGTGGACCGTAACACCCGACCCGGCGCGTCTTTCATCGGGATGACCAGGCCGGGACGGAGCGACACCTGACCCGGAGCCGGCAGGCGAGATAGACCGGGGCGAGCCCCGACGGGGGACCCCGAATGCCTCGCACACTCGTAGGCTTGCGGACGAGGGGCGACTCGCGATCTATTCGGGCCGTCTCCGCCTGGACCACTGTTCGCCCAGAACACGCCGTCATCCAGCATCCACAGCGACTGTCCTCAGTGTCCCGGTGGGGGGCCTGTTCGACTGCGGCGCGCCGCCACCGGCATGCCCGCCACCTTCAGCCACTTCCGGCTGAACCGCAGCCGCGCCTCCCCGGATTGAACCATCTGCGTCCCGGCTCGGGTGTTATTCGCGGGCGGCAGGCCAACCAGCGGACCGGAAAGGTCCAGTCCGAGCACCCGCTTCCAGGCCAGATCGAAGTACATCGTGCCGGTCAGCGGCGTTTCCACCTCCCCGCGTACATCCGGCGCCGGACGGCGCATGGTCAGCCACACATGGATGCGCGCGACGTCGCGACCGTCCCGCCGGACCACATCCTGAAGCCGGCACCGCAAGAGGGTGGCCGCATCACCGAGTTGGGCACGGAGTGCGGGCGCGTCCGGTGTCCACGTCTCCCCGGTCGCAACAGCCCTTCCCGGAAGGAAGTGGGCGTCCACACCCAGGAATTGCTGCTCCAACTCCTTTTCGCCGCCCAGCGTGGGCTTGCCCTGCTCGGCGCGCACTACCACGCGCCCGTCCGGAAGGCGCCGAACCACCGCCGTGCAGCCCTCCAGTTCGGACTTCGTTACCCGCTCCCCGAGCGGAGACTTGACGGCGTCCCCAGCTTCGCGACACCGGATGCGCAGTGCCGCCACGCCGGCCTCGTCCACCGCCAGCACCTGCTCGGAGAAACGAAAGAACTCGCGCTGCTGCGCGGTGACCCGGCGGATCACCAGCCGTGGTCTCTTTCCCTCGATCCGCTCTTCGGACACCACACGATAGGTCAGGGCCAGGCGCGATTCGGCGCGCCACTCGTCAACGTCGCCGACAGCGTACTCCGCCCCCAGCACGTACCGGCGCGGCGCCGCTCCGGAATTCTCTGCCGGGCCTTCCGGGAGTGCGCCCACACCCACCGGAGAAGCGGCAACAACCGCCAGTAGCAGCACTACGGCCTTCGCAGCAATCGTGTTCAACACCCTGAGCACCCCGGTGGGACCATCGGCAGACCCGGACCGGGAAACATCCTCAAATGGATTACGCCGGAAGACCTGATCTCGCTCCATCGCGGCGTCCGGGCTAGCGAAGGGTGGGGAGCGCAAATCCCGCACACCGGCGCTCCCAGTTCCGGGGCCACGGAGGCGTCCTCCGGTGGCACTCGCGCGATGCACCGGCAGTGGCGCTTTGGAGATGTTTCCCCGGCGGACGGCGCGGTGAGGTCCGCGAAATTCGGACCTCCCTGGGAACGCGCCTGCCCGCCGGCCGCCCGCCGGCACGCTCACCTCCCTGGCGGTGGGTCTCACCCATCCTGAATGACCCGCATCGGATCTGTTCCACGGCGCTCCGCCGGTGCAGGCACAACTAACACTCGGGATGAAGTCGGATGGAACCCTGCAACATTGGCTCGCCACTTCCGATAAGATGATTCTGCCACTCCTGGGCGCCACTTCCCGCTCGCGACAATTCGCTGGTGACTCTACACCGGAATGCCACTTCCTCAAACTTTTTCGCGCGTTGCCCTACGCCCCCGGTCCGCCCGCATGCGTGCGCTGGTGCGAGACCAACATGGGGTGCGATTGGCCCAACTTCCCCGGCCCCGGGCTGATCAGCCCAATGATGTGCTGATCCGGGTGGTGGCCGCGGGATTGTGTCGTACAGATCTCTATGTCGCGCGTGGATTGCTGGCGGCACGCACTCCGGTGGTGCTGGGGCACGAACTCTCGGGAGTGGTTGAAGAGGTCGGCGCCGGAGTCGCCCCGCTTCGTCCCGGAGACCGGGTGGGGGTGCTCCCCTGGATTCCCTGCGCTGAATGCTCGGAGTGCTTGCGAGTTGCTGCGCAGCCACGCGCTTTGCGCTGCACGCACGCAGCCATGCTCGGCGTAGACCGGGACGGCGCGTTTGCAGAGTTCCTGTTGGTGCCGGAGGAGTGTGTCATCGCGGTCCCCGCCGGGTTGCCGCCACTCGCCGCCGCCTACCTGGAGCCGGTAGCGGCGTCGCTGGCGGTACTGAAGGCGGACCTTCACCCGGGCCAACGCGGCTTGCTGCTGGGCGAGAATCGCATCGCCGAACTCACCCGCCGCGTCCTCGCGGCGCACGACTTTCATCACCTCGCGACCTGGAGCGCAGGTCAGCCCGAGCCGGAACCCGGCGTGTATGACTTCGCCATCGAAACGCATGCCACCCCGGGGATCCTGGAAGTCATGATGCGGGCGCTGAAGCGCGGCGGCCTGGCGGTGTTGAAGAGCCGTCCCGCGAGCGCCGTGTCGCTGGATGTACGCAAGGCCGTGCTGCGGGAACTGCGCTTCCACGGCGTCAACTACGGGAGTTTCGACGACGCCATCCGCCTGCTCGCCTCCGGGCGCCTCGAACTCGACGGGCTCCTGGGTCCTGTCTTCGCGCTCGAGGAGTACGAGGCACTCTTTGCTCACGCGGAACGGGACGAGACCGCCAAGCCTTTCTTTTCCTCGAATTCGGCCGAAGCACCGACCACCGCAGACTGACCGCTTGCTATGTGTGGCATTGCGGCCCATCTGTCCAGGGCAGGACCCGCAGACTCTCGCGGCGTCTCGCGCGCGCTGCGGGCGCTCCGGCACAGGGGTCCGGATGGGAGCGCCCTCTACGCGCCGCCGGGCGGCCCGGTAGCGCTGGGCCTGACCCGGCTGGCCATCCTCGCGCCCGAAGAGCCCGCGACCGTCATTTCCAACGAGGATGGCTCCATCCGCGCCGTGGTCAACGGCGAGTTTTACGGCTTCGAGCAGATCCGCGCCGGGCTGGAGAGCCAGGGCCACCGGTTTGGCACCCGGCTCGATAGCGAGGTGCTGATCCACCTGTACGAGGAGCGGGGGTTTCGCTTCCTCGATGCGCTGCGCGGTGAGTTCGCATTCGTGCTCTGGGACTCGCGGTCCCGGCTGCTGCTCGCCGCTCGGGATCGGTTCGGCATCAAGCCGCTGTGCTATGCGGTGCGAGGCGGGGAGCTGTGGCTCGCCTCCGAGGCGAAGGCGCTGTTCGCGGCAGGCCTTCCGGCGGAGTGGGACGCGGCCGCCGTGTACCAGGCGCTCCAGGTACAGTATCTGCCTCCGTCGCGAACGTTGTTCGCAGGCGTGCGACAGGTGCCTCCGGGGCACCTGCTGTTGGCGATGGATGGGGAGGTGCAGGTCCGCCGCTACTGGGATCTGGACTATCCGGTCTGCGACGAGCCGGACCCGGGTCGCACCGAAGCGGACTGGGTCGAGCAGGTGCGACACGACCTGAGCGAAGCCGTGCGACTGCGACTGCGCGCAGATGTTCCGGTAGCCTGTGTTGTGAGTGGCGGCATTGATTCAAGCAGCATCCTTGGGCTGGCAGCCCGGGAATCGGGGCGCGCGCCCGATGCCTTCACCGTGGGCTTCGACGACGCGGCCTATGATGAGAGTTCGATCGCTGCTGAAATGGCGGCACGGGTGGGCGGACACCTCCACCACCTCCGTCTCAGCCGGGAGGCACTGCTCGAGGCCCTGCCCGACGCAGTTTGTGCCGGAGAAGGGCTGGCGATCAACGGGCATCTACCGGCTAAATACCTCCTGTCCCGGGTCGTACGGGATGCCGGGTATCGGGTAGTTCTCACCGGAGAGGGCGCCGACGAGTTGTTCGCGGGCTATGCCCACCTCCGGCGCGACCTCTGGCTGCATGAAGGCGCCGGAGCCCCGCAACTCGAGGCGCTGGTTGCGTCCAATACGGCGTCAGCCGGCACGATGCTCCCGTGGGGCGAAAGCCTGCCCCTCGGTTCGCTGGTGCGAACACTCGGATTCGTCCCTGCGTTTCTGGAGGCCAAGGGTACTCTCGGCCGGCGGGCGCACGCGCTGCTCTCCGATGACTTTTTGCGGGAGTTCGCAGACAGCGATCCGTTTCATCGCCTCCTGGCGGATTTCGATGTTACCGGGCAACTCGCCGGCCGCCACCCGATCCATCAGTCCCTCTATCTCTGGAACCGGCTGGCTCTGTCCGGCTACATTCTTCGCACCCTCGGCGACGGCACGGAAATGGCGCACTCCGTCGAAGGGAGGGTTCCGTTTCTGGACCACCACCTCTTCGAAAGCGTCCGGCAACTCCCGCCGTCACTGCTGATCCGCGGCGCTACCGAGAAATACATCCTGCGCGAGGCCGTCCGTCCCTGGGTGACGCCCACGCTCTATCACCGGCAGAAACACCCGTTCCTCGCCCCACCGCTGGCGCTCTGCGGCAGCCGGGGTGCATACGGGCTGGTGCAGGATACACTCCGGGGTAGTGGTCTCGCGGCTTTCCCGTTTTTTGACCGGCAACGCGTTCTTACGTGGCTGGATTCGCTCACGCAGGCGACCCCGGAAGAACAACGCGCCGCCGATCCGGTCCTGATGCTGGTGCTCTGCGCGGCACTGCTCCAGGAACACTATCGGCCGGGTGCATCGGCAGGAGATACGACGAGATGATTCAGAGGGAACTTCCCGCAGGCGGACCGGACGCGGTGTGCGCCGCGCTGTACGCAGGCGCCGTGTTTCTGCTGCCTGCATCCCCGCCGACCCACGCGCTGGCGGCGGATGTGGCTCGGCTGCTGGAAGAGGAGTTCGGGACGGGGCCCTTTCATGAAGCGCAATTTCGGTTGACACCCGACGAATTCTTCAACGCAGCGGGCCGCGTCCGCCGGAGAGTGTACCTGGAGGCCCCGTTTCCGGCTCACGTTGCCGGGACCATGCAGTCGCTGGGATTCGAGCCGGACGTGCATGCCTACGACCCGCTGCGCCTGCGGGTGAACGCCCACGCCGCCGGTGACAATCCCGACGCACGCCCGGTGTACTACGCCCACCGGGACACCTGGTACGCCAACCCCCAGTGCCAGATCAACTGGTGGGTCCCACTCCACGACGTGTCCGAGGAGGAGACGTTCGTCTTCTTCCCCGAGTACTTCGCCCGCCCCGTCGAGAATGATTCACGGGACTTCGACTACGACGAATGGATGCAGGGCGGCCCGGAACTCCGCATCGGCTGGCAGAACCCGGGCGCGGGCCGCACCGCACACTATCCCGCATTCTTCGGAGATTTGGGCAAGACGCCGCGGGTCGGGTTCTCCGCGCGGGCCGGAGAGTTGCTCCTCTTCTCGAGCGCCCACCTGCACCAGACCGTGCCGCACCGTACCCGGCGGACGCGCTTCAGCGTGGACTTCCGTACTGCGCACATGGGCGATCACACGGCGGGGATCGGCGCCCCCAATGTGGACAACGGCTCCACCGGCTCTGCGCTGCGAGACTATGTCCTCCCGGGTGTGCCCTGGAGTTTTGCTGCCGGACACCGATAGGTGGGGACCGCTGGACCATATCCTCCGATGCCGCACGAAAACTGGTGGGAGACGTTCTACGACGAAGGGTTCGCCGCAGCCATCATGGATGCGGATGCGGATGCCCGCTCCCAGCGGGAAGCGGACTTCCTGGTGGAGGCGCTGCATCTTGAACCAGGCGCGCGTGTCTTCGATCAATGCTGCGGCATCGGTCGCCTCAGCCTGGTGCTGGCCCGTCGAGGCTTCTCCGTCGTGGGTGTGGACGCGATTCCGGCCTACGTCGCCCACGCCCAGACTGCGTGCGCGGCGGAACACCACGACGCTGAGTTCCACGCCGGCGACGCCCGAGAGTTTGTGCCCGCCCGGTCGTGCGCGGGAGCATTCAACGCCTGGTCCAGCTTTGGTTACCTGCAGAATGACGCCGAAAACGCGCGCATGCTGTCGAGCGCCTTCTGTGCAATCCGGCCGGGTGGGCGGTTCGTACTCGACTACTTCGGCGTAGCGGCGCTGCTGCGGAGCTTTCGGGAGGTCGCTCAGTTCCAGTACTCCGGGCGGGCAGGTTCTACCGCAGTGACGCGCCGGTCCCGGCTGAACCTTCATGGCGGCCTCCTTGAGCAAACCTGGGAGTACCGCACCGCAGATGGGACACTCCACACGAAACAGAGTTGTACGAAGCTGTATCTGCCCCACGATCTCGTGCGACTCCTCGAAGGGGCCGGCTTCCGGGTAGTTGGCTTGCACGGCAGCCTGGCGTTTTCTCCACTGACATTGGAGAGTCCGCGCTGCGTGGTCGTCGCGGAACGACCGGACCGGATACCCGCCGACTGATGTCCGCGCCACCCTCATTCCTGGAGCAACTGTCCGCCGTCGTGGAGCGCGACCCCGCGGCGCCGGCGCTGGAGGATGCCGGCAGGTGTGTGAGCTACGGCGACCTGTGGGCGCTGGTCTGGCGGATGGGGGACCAACTGCGGCGGGCAGGCGCCGGACCGGAAGAGCTGGTCGGACTGTGGGTGGAGAAGTCGCCCGAGTACGTGGTGGCGCTCCTTGCCGCCTGGGCAGCCGGCGCCGCCTTCGTCCCACTGGACCCGGGGCTGCCGCTGGAACGACTCGAGTTCCTGGTACGAGACTCCGGCGTGAGGCTTGCTGCCGTCAACACAGATCGTCGGACTCAGGCAGAGGTCCTCGGCCTCCGTTGTCTTCCGATCAGCATCGCCGGTTCCGTACACCCCAGGGCGGCGTCCCCCGATCCGAAGGACGCGCTCAAGAGACGTGAAAGGGCCGTGCTGCCGACCCCCGCGCCGATTCCAGGCTCGGCCGATGCACTCGCCTATCTGATCTACACTTCCGGCTCCACCGGCACGCCCAAGGGAGTCCTCGTGGAGCACCGGGGCATCGTTCCGCTGCTGGAGGCTCAGATCGCTGCGTTTGGACTCGGCCCGGGCAAACGATCGCTCTTCCTCCTCTCGACCCAATTCGACGCCTCGATCTCCGATATCGGGACAGCACTGCTGTCCGGCGCGACGCTCTGCTTCGAGCGTGGTTCGGCGCTGGAAACTGCGGCCGGCCTCCCCGCCGTGCTGGCTCGACGTGCAATCACGCACCTCGATCTACCGCCGGCACTGCTGCGTGTTTTGCGGCCGGAAGAGGTTTCTTCGTGTCTTGAGGCCCTGATCCTGGGGGGTGAGCCATGCCCTCCGGACATCATCCGCCGGTGGGCGCGAGACCGCAGGGTGGTGGTGGTCTACGGTCCGACGGAAGCGACCGTGTGCGTCAGCCTCACAGTGTGCGACGCCGAAACATGGGATCGCCCGCTGTTGGGAAAGCCGATTTCCACCTGCCGGTTCTGCGTGCTCGACTCGGCGCTCGCACCCACTGAGCCGGGAGGGGAGGGGGAGCTATTCCTCAGTGGCAAATGCCTGGCACGGGGTTACCATCGCCGTCCGGAACTCAACGCACAGCGGTTCATCACACTCGATGGAGAGCGACAGTACCGCACCGGCGATCGCGTCCGATTGCATCCGGACGGAGAGTACGAATTCCTGGGACGCACCGATCGGCAGATCAAACGCCACGGGAAGCTGATCGCCCCCGAGGAGATCGAGGCTGTGTTGTGCACCCACCCGGCCGTTGCTCGCGCGGCCGTAGTGGTGCGAGAGCGCCCCGTGCACGGGGCGCTGCTGACCGCCTGTATCCAACTGCGGGGCGAGAGCGGAGTGACTCCGGTGGAACTGCGTCGCCATGTCGCTGCCCGCCTCCCGGACTGGATGGTTCCGCAGCGCTTCGAGGTCGTTTCTCCTTTCCCGCTCACTGTCAGCGGCAAGCCCGATCTGGCTGCGCTGGCGTCTCAACTGGAGGACACCGATCCACACTGCCTGCCCGCAGCAGCGGAGGGGTTGCCGCACGAACGCGCACTCCGCACCATCTGGGAGCAAGTGCTGGGGCGACGGGACTTCGGGCTCGATGATGACTTTTTCGCCCTCGGGGGTGATTCTCTGGGGGTGCTTGAGGTGCTGGCGGCTGCGGAAGCGCTGGGTATCCGATTGTCGGCGCGCGTGCTGCTGGCGCATCCCTCCATCCGGGGAGTGCTGTCCGCATCGGCCGACGCCGCCCCTCCGGACGCCATCGCCGCGGAAGTGCTGCGCCGGGAGGCGCTCGCCCGCCGCCCGAATGAGTGTGCGCCTTCGCGCCCGCTGGTGACCGGGACGGAAGCCGGGGTGCAGCCGCCCGAGGTGATCCTGCTCACTGGGGCAACGGGCTTTCTCGGCAGCCGGCTGGCGGTGGAACTGCTGCAACGCAGCAACGCCCGCATCCTCTGTCTCGTGCGTGCCGACGACGCCGCAGGCGCCCACCGGCGCCTGCGGGCGGCCCTCGATCGCGCTGCGGGCCTCTCACCCGGCATGGACAGTGGCCGCATTGAGGTGCTCGCGGGCAATGTGGAGCAAGATCGGCTCGGCCTGCCGGCCTCAACCTGGGACCGGTTGGCGCGTGAGGTGGATGCGATCCATCACTGTGCCGCCCTGGTGAACATGCTGCTGCCCTTCGCCGACCTTCGGGCAGCCAACCTGGATGCGCTGCATCCGCTGCTGCAGCTCCTGCAGACGGGACGGGCGAAACGGCTGCACCACGCGTCCACCCTATCCGTGTTCGTCTCCACGGACCGGAACCAGGGTGTCATGCGAGAAGCCGATTGCCTGCAGGACACGCGGTGGGTGTACGGCGGCTACGCGCAGACCAAATGGGCGGCCGAACATCTCCTTCGCGCTGCGCGCGACTCCGGTCTCCCGGTGTCGCAGTACCGATTTGGGCTGCTGACGGGTGACCCGCACACGGGAGTCGGCGCCCGGGGGGACTTCCTGGCGCTGTTCTTTCGCGGGCTCGCCGCCTTGGGGTGCGTGCCTGAAAGTGCGCTCGACACGCAGCACGTGGACATCACCCCCATCTCCTTCGCCGCCGCCGCGATGGCCGTCATCTCGCTCCGGCACCCCGACCCGGCCGCCTGCGGGACGTATCACATCGCAAATGAGGAGCACGCTTCCGTCCGGGCCCTCGTAGAGGCACTGTCCGGGTGCGGCAAGCGCGTCTCCGTGGTTTCGGACGCAGAATGGCGACGGCGTCTGCAGCACCTCCAGGCCGGTGGGTCGGGGAGTGCGGCTGCCGCCTGCCTCGGACTCTGCCGCAGCCTGGATGCCGACGCATTTCAGCGCCACCGCACGTTCGATCTGTTTCAGGCTACCGGGACGGTGTTCGACATGACCTGCACGCACGCCGCGCTCTGCGGCCGGGGGATCACCTGCCCGCGTCCGACTGCCGAACTCCTGCGCCGGTACGCCCGGTGCTCCGTCTGAGCGAAGATATCCGGGAGGGAGCAGGAGATGCGCACGGGCAAGGGGTTGGTGCTGGGCAAGTTTCTGCCGCCGCATCAAGGGCACATCTATCTGTGCGAGTTCGCACAAAACTACGTCGAGGACCTCGCGATTGTCGTCGGCACACTGAAGTCTGAACCGATCCCCGGGGTACTGCGCCATGGCTGGATGACCGAACTCTTCCCCGGGGCTCGCGTATTGCACCTCACGGACGAGAACCCGCAGTATCCTCACGAACACCCCGATTTCTGGCAAATCTGGAAAGCCAGCCTGACGCGCATCCTGCCGTGGCGCCCCGACTACGTTTTCGCCTCGGAACTGTATGGGTTCCCACTGGCGGAGATCCTGGGAGCGCAGTTCGTGCCGGTGGATGTCGGTCGCACGGCCGTCCCGATCAGTGGTTCGCAGATCCGGGCGGATCCGTGGTCCCACTGGGACTCGATCCCGCCGTGTGTGCGCCCCTTCTTCCTGCGGCGAGTCTGCATTTTCGGACCCGAATCCACCGGCAAGAGCACCCTCACCGCCCAACTTGCGCGCCACTTCCAGACCGTCTGCGTCCCCGAGTACGCCCGCACGTGGCTCGAACCGCGGGAAGGACGGATCTCGCCGGCGGACATTCCGCAGATCGCACGCGGACAGATCGCCGCCGAAGACGCGCTCGCCCGGCACGCAAACCGGTTGCTGTTCTGCGACACGGACCTGCTGACCACTGCCATCTGGAGCGAAGTCCTCTTCGAGGGGTGCCCGGCATGGATCCGGGCAGAGGCGCAGGCGCGGCGCTATGATCTGACATTACTTCTCGACGTGGACGTGCCCTGGGTCGGAGATTGCGTGCGCTACCTTCCGGACGAGCGCCGGTCATTCTTCGCCCGCTGCGAGGCCGCACTTGAGGCAGCGGAGCGTCCGTACGTGATCATCCGGGGCTCGTGGGAGGAGCGTTTCTCCAGCGCGTGTGCCGCCGTGAACGCGCTGATCCGGCCGGGCGAAGCCCCCGGGTCGCCTCAACAACCGACATTGTCTGAGAACGCTCGCGGATGATTACCGGGCGTACGGATTCGACGGGGCGTGGATGGAGGTGGTACGACGATGGGACTCTTACAGAATCAAGTCGCGGTGGTGACCGGCGCCGGCCGAGGAATCGGTCGCGCAATGGCGCTGGCGCTGGCCGCGGACGGAGCACGCGTTGCGCTCGCGTCCCGGTCCGTGGAGCAGTTGGCGGCGGTAGCGGGTGAGATTACCACCGCCGGCGGCACTGCTCTCTGCGTGCCGACCGACGTAGCGGACGCGAACGCGGTGCGCCACATGGCGGACACGGTCGAGGCCGGGCTGGGCCCGATTGACCTGCTGGTAAACAACGCCGGCAGCTTCTTCGCGATCGGCCCGGTGTGGGAAGTTGACCCTGCACGCTGGGAACGGGACCTTCAAGTGAACCTATTCGGGCTGTTTCGCTGCTGCCGGGCGGTGCTCCCGGGAATGGTCGTCCGTAACTCAGGGCGGATCATCAACGTGATCGGGGGAGGGGCCGGCACGTCATTCCCGTACGGCAGTGGCTACGGGAGCAGCAAGGCAGCCGTCACGCGCTTCACGGAGTGCGTGGCTGATGAACTGCGCCTGGCTGATTCCGCCGTGGCCGTCTTTTCGCTTTCGCCGGGCCTCGTCCGCACGGAACTCACCGAGTTCCAACTCCGCAGCCCGGAGGGCCGGCAGTGGATGTCCCGAATCGAGCAAATGTTCGCAGAGGGGAAAGATGTTCCCCCGACAAGGGCTGCCGGCCTGACGGTTGCCCTGGCGACCGGACGCTTCGACCGCCTCTCCGGCCGCTGGTTCGGAGTGACTGATGACCTGGACGCCATTGCCGCCGAGCAGGACGACATCCTGCGGCACGATCGGAAGACCCTCCGCTTCCGCATCTAAACCGCTACAAAATCCATTCGTGGTAGTTGCTCCAACCACAAGAAAAACGACCGAACTCATGTTGACACGACCGGGCAATCTGGATAAGATGCTAGCGTAAGGGGGCGGCGCAGTCCCCGAGACCGGACGGCCCGAAAGGGGCTGGAGGAACCAGTGATGACCCCGCCGGACTGCTTTTTCCGAACCCTGTGACAACAGGGTTCGGCGACCAATTTTCTCATCGAACCACTTCCCTTTCCGTTCCGGATGACCTGATGCAGGTTGCACAAGTGTTCCCCACGGAATACAGACGATCCAGTGAGCGATCAGGCGGGTGTGATGAGTGCGGAGCGGGTGATCGAACGCCGACGGCCTGTTTTGCCCGGGAGTAAGGCCGAACATGGAAGTGAGCGAAGGCCACGCTCACGTTTCATGTGAATCGATGTCACCGTCCGTAGCGATGGAGCTTTAGGGAGGGGGCACACGCTGTGTGCCCCCTCATTCTTGTACCGCCGGCGAGTCGCCGTGCCGGGTTTGCCCAGGCGACCCCGAGGGCAACTACCGATCGGTCAACCCCGCGGCGGGGTGGCGGACTTGTCTTCCGGACGCGCGGCGGGCTCAAGTTCCTGCTCGGGACCAGGACTGCGCCACTCACCTGTGAGCCGCGCGCCGAGGGGGTCGCGCGCCAGACGTCCCGCCAGTTGTCCGACCCTTGCGGCGCCGGGCTCACGCACCGAGGCCAACCCGACCATCGCGGCCCAGCGGCCGAGGGCGGATAGCAAAAACACTACTTTGAACGCGAGCGCAAACTCTTCGGGCTTCAATCCGCTCTTCGCCACACTGACCAGCCAGCCACCGATCAGTGCGCCGCACCCGCCGGTGATGCCGAATGCCGCTTGAAACAACGCCACGTAGGTGGCTCGGTGCTCGCGCCGCGCCAGCTTGAGTGCCAGATTCGATGCGCAGAGATTGACGCCGGACCACGAGAAGCTGCCGACGAGGCTGGAGAGCACGGCGATCCAGTAGCAGGGCACCATCAACGTCCAGAACCCCAGATCCACCCTCCAGGCGCCGGGGCCCGCAAAAATCCACCAGACCGGGATGGTCCCCATCCCGACGCAGAACAGGATCGCCACCGGGCGATAGCCATAGTGGTCCGCCAGGCGACCACAGAGCCGATTGCCTCCCGCATTGGACAGACTGGAGATGTTCTCCCAGATCTTCATTACGAGCAGCGGGACTCCCAGGAGCTTGAGCGCGTAGAACTGCCACATCGGCGCCGCCACCTGGACGAAAAACATGATCCAGCACCGCGTCAGCGCCAGCCGGCGGAAACTCGTGTCTCGCAGGGCCGCGCCGAGCGCTTCCGCAAAGGGCATGTTCTTGCGGGCATGCGCCACCCGCACCAACGGCACGCGCGACAGCACGAGGACTCCGGTGATACCCAATGATGCGCCGAGCACGGCCATCGCGCCGATACCACGCAGGTCTCCCTTGGGCATGGTGTTGAACCACCAGTCCGCAAAGACACCGGCGCAGAGTCCGACCGGGGTACTGAACACGAGTGCGATCATGTTCTTGCGCCCGAGGAAGCGACCCCAGAACTGTACCGGCGCCAGATCCGCCACCCAGGTATACCAGGCCACCAGCGCCATCTGTCCACTCAGAGCAGCCACCCCGTTGGCCAAAATCAGCGCCCACACCGGGCCCTGCATTCCCGGACGGAGGAGGAAGAGGGTGCTGAGGCCGATGGTCATCCAGACCAGCCGGTTCAGGAACATCAACGACAGCGCGAGCCGGCGGCAATCGTCCGTCCGGGTGAGGATCCACGAACTGCTGATCTGTAGTGCGGACACGAACTGCGGCACCGCCTGGAGGATCGCGATCTCCGGCGCGCCGGCGCCCATTTCCGTCGCAAGCTTGACGAGAAGGATTCCCGCCGTGAGCTGACCGTTGAGGGCGCCGAGGGCGCCCTCGGTGACAACCAGGCGGCGCGCCCGGCGGAGCTGGCGGTTCGTCAGATTCCCGGTGGGCACTCACTCCTCCTGGCGCCACATGACTGAGTCCTACTCGTCCCCAGCTATCGGGTTCTCCTCCGTCAGTATCGAAATCACCACATGCGTCCCGAACGACGGAGCGAGGAACTGTATGGCATCACCGTCACGTGACCACGCGATCGGAGTGTTACCGGGCTGCGCCTGCACTGACACCGGATCTTCTCCCAATCGCAGTCGCACATTGATGGGTGCGGTGCAGGGAACGTCCTCAATGAAGGCGCTGTTCTGCGCCAGGCTCTTGCCGGGCGAGTGCTCGATCAGGTGGAGTAACCACTCCCCGGGACGGCGCCGCAACACGCACTCCACCGTGGGGGAGGCAGTCACGGAAATGAGCCGCTCCGGGTGCAGGCGGTCGAGCAACCCGCCGAGCAGGCGACGCAGGCCGGGATACTGGCTGCGGTGGTAGGCTGCGAACAAGTCGGCAGCGACATAAGCGGCGGCCCCGCTGCCGAACACGTGGCCCGTCGCAAACGGCTGGTGCAGTGTGCTCGCAGCGCCGGCGAGGGCCAACATAGGCAACCACTCCTCCGCTTCGTAGAGCGTGACCTCGTAGATGGGCGCGACCACCCGCAGGGGCGCCCCGTCCAACAGAGTGGCACATTCGGCATGCTGGGCGCCGGTCCACCGGACCCCAAGCAGTTCCTCCAGTGCGAACACCGGGACGGCCTCCTGCAGGCGAGGGGACACCCTGCCGGTCGCCAGCAGTCTCCCCCCGTTCTGCACCCAATCGGCCAGGCGGCTGTCGAACCACTCCGGAAACTCGATCTGCTCCGGCAGGATCAGCAGCCGGTAGCGTTCCAGTTCGTCACGCAACGTGCCCTCTGCGACCACGTCATGCGGGAGGTGAAGTTCGACGAGGGCCTGGTGCGCTCCCCGAATCCGATCCAGCGACGGACCGGGGTCATACAGACCGTTGCCCGCCTTGCGATGGGTCGCGTCGGTATGCACGATCGCTACATCAGCCGCGGATTCGGTACCACCCAGCCACTCTGTCCGCTCCCGACCGAACTGTGCCGCCGCAGCCAGCGCATCCGCCGAGTCCTCCGGGGGCTCCCCGTCTTTCCGCGCAGTCACCCAGAGTGTCCACTTGCCGCCGTTAGCCAGAATCAGCGCCCCCTCTTGCTGCAATTGCGCGGCGGACTTGGGGTACGCGGGGAGTGCCGGCTGGGACCCGGTCGGCCAGGGACGCGGGCTGCACCGATCCCACGTCATCAAGTCGAAAGGCATCCGCCGGCCATCGAATACCCGGGCTTCCAGCCCCGCCTGCCAGTGTGAAAAAGCGGGGGAGAGGTCCCAACAACCACGACCACATCCGTCCGGCGCGGGTTCGGGCTGGTGCGAAGCGAATCCGGCGTTGCTCGCAAAGAGCAGGTCCGGCTGCCGGTCGTGGAGGTAGCGGGCTACCCGCGCGAGGTACCGGTGGAAGCTGTCTCGCTGGAATCGGAGCCAGTCTTCCCAGAGCAGGTCTGCCGGCTCCAACGGGGCAGAACGCTCGTGAAGCATCTGGAACTCGGTTTCGCACGCCGCGCAATAACAGGGACTGACCGTCCAATTCTCCCCGTCGAGGCAGATGCCGGCGGGGCTGTAGCGCTCGACCAACTCATCCAACTGGGGGAGGAGCAACTCCTCAATGTAGCCGGAGTTGGGACAGAGGGCCTGACTGCGATACGGCTGCCGGCGGGACGTGACTCGCTGCCACTCCGCCCGCCAATAGGCTTGATGATGGTCTACCAGACTGCTGTAGGCCAGGATTAACGGCAACTGCCCGCGGGCCGCCGCATCCACGTAAACCTCCAGGGGATCACGCCACGGGTCCTGATCCAGCGCGGGCCAGCGATTTCCAAACCGGGTCGGGTACGGGACGAAGCCCGCCTGTCCCTTGGCCGTCACCTGCAGTGCATCCGGCCGGATCCGGTCGAGCAAACCCCTCACTGCGTCTTCGGTGGGACCAGGGGGAACTTCGTCCGGAGTCCCCCCAGACCAGGAATGCTCTACGTAAAGAAGAATCGCCGCGGCGTCGTACCAGTCAGACATGAGCCCCCAATGTGGCGAGAGTCGGCGTCCGCGCGTCTACGGCGCTGCGGGAGTACTCGGGGCGATCAACTCGCCCCCCTTCTCCCGTCCCGATCCTTCTCGGGTGCTGCGCGGTGCTCCCGGCTTTGAGCGCGTCCCTCCGCCCAATCCGGCGATCCGCAGGTCGAGGCCCACGAAACCCTGCCGGGTGCCGAAGACGATCCGTGGCTCGAGGCAGTGGAAGGTTCGCGAAATCTCGAAAACCTGGTCAAAGATGCCGCTGTTGAACGAGCGAATGCGGGCGAAATACGAAAAGTTGAAGTTGCGCGACTGGAACTCCAACCGCGGACGCCACTCTTCGCGGAGTTCGACGTCATCGAAGCTGAACGGCGTGCTCCCGCTGGTGTACTGGTTGAAGCGATCTACGCCCGCCCTCCAGTTGCCGAACTTGTAGAGCTTGCCGATGCCCACGCCAGCGAGCAGGTGGGTGCTCCCATTGTCATACACACTCTGGCGTGCAAGGAGCCGAAGGTCGTTCAACGTGATCCGACGCCCGAGCTTCACGTATGGCAGAAGCGCCTGACCCTGAACCTGGATACGACCGCCGCTCCGGCTGGTGGCGTCGTCGCGCGTCGCGTCGTCGCCGCGATGCTGCCGGAAGAAGCCCGCCGTGAGTTGGGCAGACACCTGCCAGTCCCGACTGTACTGGAGATAGGCAGGTCGGCGCATCCCCATCACCTGGTGGGGGAGAAAGTGCCCCGGGCGCGGTGCGTCCCGGCCCGGCGTCCAGACGATACCGAGTTCCGGCAACCTGCTGACCTGCAGATTCCTGGACCGCTGGTTCTCTGCAATATCGCGGTAGAAGAGGGATCCGACGAACTGCAACTCACCGGCGGTGGCTGCCTGCAACCCGCCGAACGGCTCCTTCGCGCTGTTCACCCGCGCATAGGCGTCCACCCATACCGGGCCCTTCTCGCGAACATCGAACTCCTGCGCCACGTAGAAACCATTGCGGTTGTCGTAACCAAACGACGGGAGTTGAAGTGATGACTTGCCGCCCTTCGAGGTATCCGGCTTGAGCGAACGATCGAACCCGGGCGCGGTCACCAACCGAGTACCCAGCAAGTCCACTCCAAGCCCCCGGGCCAGCATCCGTTCCCGTGGCCGAATTTCGATACGGCGCGCGTAGGTGCTGTAGTGCGGATGCGGCTCGTCGCAGCTCGTGAACCGCGTGCGCTCGGCGACGTAACGGGGTCCGGGCTCAAGGAGGATCCGCTCGGCATTCAGGAAGTAGTCATTGATCCGGGTCCGCGCACGCTCGGCCTGTCCAGTCCGGGTTTCAAAGTTATAGACGACGCGGTCGGCCTCAAACTCCTGGTCCCCCTGAGCGAGGACGACCGTCCCTTCAGCGGTGACCTGCCGTGTCGCCGGATTGTAGATCATGCGGGTCGCACGCAGGCTGTCCCCCCCACGGGTTGCCCGCGGGTTGCCGGTGATAGTAATGAGACCTGTCTCGGCATTCCGTTCAATATCGTCCCCGGTGACCGTAATCCCTGCGGCGGATATCTCTTCGCGCTGCGTTGAGGATCCAGTTGAGGTCGCCTGCGGCAGGGATGGCTGGGCCAGCAATGCAGTGAGCAGGCGTTGGCGGGGACCGCGCAGGCGAGGCAAAGTCGGATCCGCAACGAGTGGGGCAGAGGATGCCGCCGGGGCCTCGGGGGCCGTGGCGGGTTCCACCGACGTCACGTCCTGTGCCCAGGCGCCGGGGGTAGCCGCCAGGAGACCCGCCAGCACGGCGGGAGGAACAAAGTGAGTCCGCGTCAAGGCTGCCTGCTCCGGAAATGGGCGGATGGGGAGATACAGAAAGCCGGCTCCCGGTTTCCCGGGAGCCGGCTTCACCCGTTGGTCCAGTTTATCGCGAGAGAACTCGTTAGAACCGGGCCGTGAACTGGGTGCCGATGATGTTCGCCTGGTAGTCGTACCCCGGCGAATCAAGCAGGCCGCCGCTCGACACGTTCAGGTACTGATAGAGCAGGCGGAACGACACGTTCGCGCTGAACTGATGGGTCCAGCCGAAGTTGATGTACCGCTCGACGCGATCGAGACCCGCTGCAGTGCGAGCTTCGTAGTCCGCGTGCTCGTAGCTGGTTTCCAGGGTGTCCTTCTTCGTCAGCGGGTAGCGGAACCCGGCTCGGAAGTGGAGCAGGTCGCTGGACGGCTCCCCAGCGCCGGCGAGAACGCCCAGTCGCCGAAGGTAGTTGAAGCGGTAGATCGCTCCCTCACCTTCCATCACGAGCTTCTTGCCGATGGGCACAGAGATCGTCCCCCCGAAGCCTTCGATGCCACGCGGGTTGATCCAGTTGCCGATGCGACCCCACGAACCAGGCGCATCGAACCCATCACCGATCCTCTTGTAGAAGCCGGTCAGCTTGGAACGGCCAAACGGGAACATGATCCGCGCATCCCACGCACGCCGATCGGTGCTTCCGATGCCGAAGCGGCTGAACTGAATGCTCTGGCCACCCTGGGCAGTCCACTTCGATTCAGTGACGTTGAACGAAGCGGTAACCTTCTTCCAGACCTTCCCGGAGAGATCCAGGCCGTAAACCTGGAGCATGCGGAAATTGTCTGACGGAGTGTCTTCGAGACCGTCTCCATCGTTGTCGGCGCCGGCGCCGGGCAACGGCTCGGCGCCCGAGTCATCCTCGGAGGCCACGCCCACAAGGTAGGTCCCACCGATCTGCCAGCGCTTGCCGACCCAGGTGGCACGGACGCCCGCGCTCTGCTCGATCTGCTGGGAGCCGATGCCGAGAGCGGGCGCGAACCCACCCTGCGGGTTGAATCGGGCGATATCGCCCAACTGCGCCCCGGCATTGTAGACACCGAAAGCGGTGAAGCCGGCGGTGCTCGTCAGGGCGCCGTAGTCGGTGTCGTGGGTCGCCGCGTAGGCGCTCCAGTTCAAACCGAGCGCGCGGAAGTTCAAGCGCCCACCAGTAACCGGGTAGTCACCCAGATCCGTCTTGTCGTTCGTAAAGTACGAGTCGACGTCGACCATCTTCAGGGTGTACGGGGTGAACTGGTGCCCGAACTTTCCGACGGTGAGCTGCGTCCCCACACCCCACAGCTTGAGGGGCATCTCAATGTAGAGATAGTAGGGGATCACATCTTCCACAGTGAAGTTCGGGAGGCCGCCGCCGCCGATGGAAGATCCTTCCAATCCGTTATTCAACAACGGATTGACCTGGCTGATGCGGTTACCGAGGTAGCCGCGCAGGTAGTTACCCGCGTTGAGCAGCAGACGGGCGGTTGCAACGTCGCTGATGTTGGCCGTGATGCCCAGGTCAATATCGTAGAACGAGTTGACCCGCTCCAGGATGCTCGAACTGGGGTTCAGCAACCGTCCGTCGCGGTCCGCCGGCAGCGCGACGCCCGGGGCTCCGGGGAAGATACCGTTGGTCGCGTTGTTCTCAAACGGATCCGGCACGCCGTCCCCGTTGATGTCTACCTGGCTGCCCCGTCCGGCGGCTACATTCGCCGCGCGGAAACCGATGTTCACGGCGCCGGTGATCTTCGGCATCCGGGCAATCGCGGTCTCGACGCGGGTGACGCGATCACCGAGTGCGGCCATATTCCGCTTGAGCTGCTCGATATCCGCGCCCATCATCGCCAGTTCGGAGCTGAACTCCTGTGCCAGCTTCTGCAGGTTCGCTACGTCGGTGCGCAGCAGTTGCTGCCCCTGGCGAAGCTGCTGCAGGTCGCCCGGTGCGACTCCGGGAGGTCCGGGAGGTCCGGAAGCCCCACGCCCACCAGCGGCGCCCGCAGGGCCCATCGGGCCGCGCACACCAGGCTGACCCGCGGTCCCGCCACCCTCGCCCTTCTTCAAGTAGGTCTGATCTACATAGTCCAGGAGACGCTTGAGCGCCATCGCGAACTCGTAGCGGGTGAGCGCCCGGCGACCGCTGAAGGTCTGATCCGGATAGCCAGTGAAGATCCCCTTCTTTGCGAGATCCTGTACCGCCTGATACGCCCAGTGGTTAGAGTCCAGGTCACGGAAGGCCGGGTCTCCCTGAGCATGTGCAGCAATCGGTGCAAGAACGCCGGCCCCAAGGGCGACGCCGGCCACGACTTGCCATCGCTTAGTCATTGCGATCTCCTCCATCGCTTGTGATCCCCCGGCTGAACCGGTCCGGTCGGCGTCGCGGGTTCTTCGCAGGAGGAGTATCCACGTTGCCTCGCCCCCGCTCCGAACTGCTCGACCAACTTTTCCTGTCCCCCCGCAGGCTACCCCAGAAGTCGGGAGAATTTTCTCCCTCGTTCCGTGAGTCTGCAGGACCGGGGTGAATGGAGCGAAACGGTGCTCGCTCCTAACACGTTGTAGCACACGCAATCCCAAGTAGCCCACCTCGCGGCAACTGAGATCACCTCTACTACATTTCTTTTCGGCATGTGAGAGACCGGCCCTGGAGCCGGATGCGGGGGAATCGCGCCCGGGAGGCTCTTTGGAGAGAATCCTGGGGGCCGGACAGCCCGCGCGATCGGGATTTGGAGGATCGGCGAGGCGGAGAAACGGAGCGGATGGGGCCGAATCGTCCCGGACAACCCGCGGTCGTTCACCCGGCGCAGCGCCACCGCCGGCCGGGTGTAAGAATCCCACTGAGGTGCAAGGGGCGCGCCCGGGGGTGGAAGGCGCCCCCCCCCAGCAGGCACTAGTCGCGTCTCAGGCGTTCGGCGATAGCTCTTTGGCGCGGGCGACGAGTTCGCGGACCCGCTGCCCGCCCTTCCGACCGATCCTCCCGTAGAACGCAGGGCCATAGCGCGCCGCCGTGGTCTGCCCGCCGCGACGGCCGATCTCCACGTAGTGCTCGGTACCATATCGCGCCCGGGTAGACGCGCCTCCCTTGCGGCCAATCTCGCCGAGAAACTCTGCATCGGTCCGCCCGGGAGCGGGCGATTCGGTCGCTCCCGGATCACCGGCAGCATCCACGCGTATCTGTTCCATAGGTCTGCCTCCAACACCCGGCCCGTTCCGGCCCTACTCAGGCGTGGATGTCGCCCGTACCGGCGCCTGCCGTAAGAACTACATTACCCGGACGCAGACTGCGGTAAACGTCGGTTGCGGACAACCCCGGATTCTCAGAGGGTGTGCAAACCGGGGTCAGGGCTTGGCGGCCGATGGCGGGCGAATAGGCCTGGTCGACCACCAGGGTTTCTTCGTCCGCCTGGGCCGGGATGTGGCGGCCGGTGTGTCTGCTGTTCCAGGTAGGGCTCCATCACACGACCGCAGACGCCAGTCATTCCAACTTCGCCCCGCATTCGGAGCAGTACTGCGGGGGTGAGAACCGCTCCTCGCTCCAGATCGTGCTCCCGCACCCGTCACAGAAGCGGACCTTGCGCAGTCCCATGTAGGTGCTGACGGCGACAAACGGCGCGATCAGCAGCAACGTGCGCGGATCGGTGCCCATCGCCCAGCCGAACAGCAGGTAGATCACACTCCCCGCGATGGCGAGCGGCGGATAGACCTTCCGTTTGAACGCGGCGTCGCGGCTCATCAGCAGGAACGAAGTCAGACCCACCTTGAGGATGAGCAGGACGAAGACGAACACCACGAACCGGGGGTTCGGAGTAGAGAAAGGCATGGTCTTGTGGGCTACACCGGCCGTTGTCGCCACGGCATGGGCATCGTCGGGGGCACCCGGTGGCGATCACCGCGGGGCTCGACCGGACGCACCTGGTAGTACTCGACGAAGTGTACGAGCTGCTTCACTGCCTCTTCGTAGGCCTGACGTCCCTTCTCGACCGTGGCGAGTTCGGGACGCCCCGTGACGCCGCTTTCCGTGTAGCCGCTGGTCCACGAAATATGAGCGACCGGGCCCTTGCCGAAGAGGTCGCCCCAGATAAAGTCGTTCTTGTCCCGGTTGAAGGCCGCGATTTCGTCGCGGATGTGCTCCTTGCGCACGTTGTCCTCATCCAGGAACAGGTACAGCGAGGTCTCCAGTTCACAGGCGTGGGAGCAGCCGCCGGGATACTCGCTCTCACGCCAGCGCGGAAGGAAGTCTCGGTCCGCCTGCAGGAGTTGCCACCACGCGGCGAGTACGCACTCCGCATCCGTCTCGAGGTTGGTGCGGCGCGACACCAGGTCCAGGTTCGGCATGTTCGAGCCGTGCCCGTTCAGCAGCACGATCTTCTTGAAGCCGTGATAGGCCAGCGACCGGGTGATATCCAGCACGTGGTCGATGAAGTGTGTCCAATCATTGTTGATGGTACCGGGAAAGTCCATCACATGGCCCGTGTAGCCATAGCTGACGGTCGGCAGCACCAGAATCCGGTCCGGGGCCAGGCGCCCGGCGCCCAGCGCGATTTCTGTCGGGCAGATCAGGTCCACATCCAGCGGCAGATGATGGCCATGCTGTTCCACCGAACCGCACGGGACAATGCAGACTTTGCCCATCTCAATGGCATCGTTGATCTCGGGCCACGTGAGTTTGTAGTAGCGGTGCTCAGTGGCGGCGCGGCTGGACATACCGGTTCTTCTCCCTTCAGCAGAGGCAACCTGACGACTCGGTAAGGGCGTTCGACGTTGCCCGTTCCGGGGCCTGCCTGGAAGGATGCAGGCAGAAGGATGAAAGTTGCGGCACGACGGCGAATGAATCGGCAGGTGCGCGCGTCCGGCGTCGCCGGTGGCCGGGGGCGGCGACAGGGTGCCCCCGGCCCGAGGGGCGCCTGAACTGCACGCAGCCGGCCCATCTGAGCGTCACCGTCCCGGCGCCATGATCTCCTGCTCATCTTCCCGCGGTCCATATCAGCCTGCATCATGCCTGCTCTCACTATTCTGGGCGGAGGCAACACAGCCTTCGCAGTCGCGGCGAACCTGGCCCTGCGCGGCTGGGAAATCACCCTGTGCGAACTGCCGGAGTTTGCGTGGACCCTCGGTCCGATTCAGGCATCGCAGACGATCCACCTGGATGGAGTCGCGGCCCGGGGTGCTGGAACCCTCGCGGAGATCACCACCGACTTCGGGGCGGCGCTCGCGCGAAACAGCGACGTGTTGTTGATCGTCCCAGCTTATGCGCACCGGCCCTTCGCGCAGGCTTGCGCGCCGTATCTCCGTGCGGGGCACCTGGTGACGTTGACGCCGGGGACGTTGGGCGCTCTCGAGTTCGCCGGCGTGCTCGCGGAGCACGGGATTGACGTCCGGACCGCCGGCATCACACTGGCGGAGACCGACACAGCTCCCTACGTCTGCCGCAAGGTTGCCCCGGACGCCGCGCACGTGTGGGGGGTAGTCAGCGGGCTCGGGGTGGGCGTTTACCCTGCCGTTCGGACCGCGGAGACCCTCCCCCGTCTGGAAGCGATCTTCACATGTGATGGCCGCGAGGGGACCCCTACCGCAGTGCGTGCCTACCCGCACGTACTCGCTTGTGGGCTCTCCGCCATGAACCCGGTGGTGCATCCAGCCGGCGTACTGCTGAATGCGGGTCGCGTTGAACGCTCCCGTGGCGAGTTCTATTTCTACGAAGAGGGGGTGACCCCGGCGGTCTGTGCGGTGATCGAGGCGCTGGATGCCGAACGTCGCGCCATCGGCGCGGCGCTCGGGCTTGAACTGACGCCCGTGGCGGCGGCATTCCATGCGGCCGGATTCGGGCCTGCCGGTGACCTCTGGGCTGCCATCAACGGCAGCCGGATGTTGACCCAGCTCCGGGCTCCCGGGGCAGTGCGGACCCGCTGGCTGACCGAAGATGTCCCGTACGGAATCGGTGTGTGGGCCCAACTCGGCCGGCAAATCGGCATAGCCACGCCGGTCATGGATGCGCTGCACGTTCTCGGCCGGACGGCGGCAGCGATTGCGCCTGAAGAAGGACGCACACTCGGGCAACTCGGTCTGGCCGGGCTGACTCCGGCCGAAATGCTGGGGATGATGTAGCGAGAGGCGCGCTTCCAGTCGCCGGCTCACCCTCACGCCCGGAGTCGGCTCGGCTGGACGGTATGGATGAGAGCCGGAAACCCGAAGCTGGCGCGCTATCCGGCGCCCGGCGCGCGTCGAATCCCTGTAGGCGTGGAGGATCCGGTCTGCGGGCAGGAGTTCGGCGGGGAGGCGTGCAACTGCACTGCGGCTCACGGCTGGTCCCGACAACTCGAGACCACGTGGGCCGGCTGCCCGACGCGGATCGTCTGCCTCTGAGTTTCTCTGGTCCCCCTCCGTGGGCTCGGATGCCCGGGCGCTCGCCCGGATCTGGCTCGAAGGCGCGACTTCAGCACAAAGAGTGTGCCAATCATGACATCGTGGACCGAAACCAGGATCCGGCGCGGCGCAGTGCGCACCGGGTTACTCCTTTGCCTGCTCGCCGCCGTGCTCGCCATGCTCGGTGGGGCTACCGGCACCCGCGCGCAGGAAGCCGGGAGTTCCCTCGTGGACTATGACGTACAGCCGGAAAAGCCGGTTGCACCTCGGGTCATCAACCTGCGAGAAATCATCGCGCTTTATGGACCGCACGTCGGCGCCCCTGCTCGCGATGCCCGGGTAATCCCGCTCGGGCGCGCAGACGATTTCACGCCTGCTCCCCCTCCGGACCCGGCCCGCAACGGACCGCACCCCTTGTCGGGGTCGGCCCGCAGCACCCAGCCGCTCGCTCCCACCGCCCTACGCGCCTTTGATGGGTTGCCGAATCAGCCGGCTCTCCCCCCGGACGGCGGCATGGCCGTCGGCCCGAATCACATCATCAGCGCCGGCAATTCCGCGTTCACCATTCTAAACAAGACCACCGGGCAGCGACTGGCCACTGTGCAGTATGCTGCGTTTTTCAGCCAGGTAGACCCCCTGCCCGGTCCGTTTGACCCCAGGGTGGACTTCGATCCCGAATCCGGCCGCTTCTACAACCTCATCCTGAACATTGACGATCCGGGGAGGCAAAGTCGTCTCGACATCGCCGTTTCCCAATCCAGCGATCCGTTGGGGAGTTGGTTTCTCTACAGCTTCAACGTAGCGGAAAACTCCGGCGCGGAGTGGATGGACTATCCGACCCTGGGATACAACGCGCAGGCGCTCTTCGTGGGCGGAAACACCTTTACATTCCCGCTTGCCACGGCGTCCTTCCGCGGGGGTTCGCTGCGCATCTTCGACAAGCAGCGGATGTTGAACGGCCAGAGCGTCACGCCCACGACACTCACGCGATTCAACGCCGCTAACGGTGGCGCGTTCACTGTGCAACCGGCGACCTGTCACGATCCGGGCCAGACCACCGAGTTTATGGTGGAGGTGCGGAACGGCGCACTCGGCATCTATCGCGTGACGAATGCGCTGGTCGCTACTCCCACGATCACATTCACCTTTGCGCCGCTCCCGGCGTTCGGCAATCCACCAGGGATGGCTCAGTCCGGCAGCGGACTGAGCCTGGATGGCGGCGACGTTCGGATGGGGAACTTCATCCTCAAGAGCGGCCAACTCTGGGGGACCTCGGGGATCGGCGCCTCCGTGGGAGGCACTGGGAGGGGTCAAGTCCGTGTCTACCAGCTCGCCCCCACTGGACTCGGGACGCTCCAGCAGGTTTTCACCGTCACACACCCCACGCTCAACCTGCACTATCCCAGTCTGGACATGGACGGCTTCGGCAACATCCTGCTCGGCTTCAGTTGCGCCAACAATACAATCAACGTGTCCTCTGGGGTTTCACTCAGACCGGCGGGGGCGGCCGAGTTCACGACGCCGATCATCATCACGCCCGGAACCGTGGGGTACAATCCGGGCGGCGGACTGAACCGGTGGGGGGACTACAGCGACACCCAGTTCGATCCGTCCGACCCGGCGGTTGTCTGGACCCAGCACGAACTCGCCGTGACCCTCACGACGTGGAAACTGCGGGTTCACGCGATCCGCACGGTGGACGAGCAGATTACCGTGGTAAGCCCGAACGGCGGGGAGGCGGTGCGGCCGGGCGACAACGTCAGGGTGCGATGGCAGGTCACGGGGTTCACGGCCCCGGGAGATGTGCGGATTGATCTGTCGCTGGACGGCGGCGTCACGTTCCCTACGGCACTGACCACCAGCACTCCGAACGACGGAGAATTCACCTTCGTCACCCCGATGGTATCGAGCAACATGGCGCGAGTGCGCGTGCGGCACCTGACTCGCGCGGGAATTGAGGACACCAGCGATGCCAATTTCGGCATCGTGGACGGTGAACTGGATGTGCTCGAACCGAACGGCGGGGAATCGTACGTGGTAGGGCGTCCCCTCCTGGTGCGCTGGTCCCGATCGGGTTCGGCGCTCACCGACAGCCCTAACGTTCGTATTGAGCTCTCGCGTGACGATGGCGCCACGTTCAGCACGCTCGCAGCCAGTACGCCCAACGATGGGCAGGAGACCTTCACCACCACGGCGCCGGCAACCGATCTGGCATTCGTCCGTATCACGACCCTCAGTCCGTTCGTGTTCACGGACGACAGCGACGACTTGTTCTCGATCACCGAACCTGCAGCGATCACGCTGGTCTCGCCCAATGGAGGCGAGTTGCTCCCAATCGGCGAATCCGGGGAGGTCATTACCTGGCGCAGCAGTGGCTTTGCGGGGAACGTGCGGCTGGAACTGTCCCGCGATGGGGGTGTCACGTTCGGATCGCTGATCGCGAGTACCCCCAATGACGGGAGCGCGCCGATTGTCTGGCCGGGCCCGGAGACCGCCCTCGCGCGACTGCGGATCAGCAAGGCGGATGAGCCGGGGGTGAGTGACCTGAGCAACGGGACCTTCAACCTCGTGAACCCCACGATTGCCGTGCGGTCCCCTGCTGCCGGTCAATCGGTGCTGGGGGGAGGTCAGGTAAACGTGTTGTGGGACACCAAGGGTGTGGACGTTTCGAAGACAGTGGCCATCCTGCTCTCCAGAGATGGCGGTGCGAGTTTCCCGACGACGCTGGCCAGCAACTCGCCGAACGACGGCAATGAGGTAGTCACCGTGCCCGGGCCGCCCGCACCGAATGCTGTGATCCGGGTGCTGAAGGAGCCGAACCCGGCGATCCGGGGCGATTCGGGGGTGTTTCGGATCGCGAATCCGGACATCCAGCTCACCGCTCCGAACGGCGGCGAGACTCTGGAAATCGGCAGCCAGTTCACGATCACCTGGGCCGGTTCGGTGGTCGGAAACGGCACGGTGACCATCCAGTTCTCGTCCGATGGCCGGCGTTTCAGCACCATCGTCCGTGGAACCCCGAACGACGGGGCGCAGACCATCCGCGTCAACCTCACCGCCACGCGCCGGGGGATCATGCGCATCCTGTGGGACACAGACGCGGCAACACGGGACGACTCAAACCGCACCTTCAACGTCGTCCGGAGCCGTCGCCGATGATCGCTCGATGATGGAAGGTAGTCCCGGCTTCGTGGTCGTGGGAGCAGGGGCCGCCGGCCTCGCAGCCGCAGTGACTCTGGCCCGCGCAGGCGCCAGGGTCACTGTGCTGGAGCAGGCGGAGCAGCCCGGCGGTTTGGCCCGGTACGCCGCGGAGCGGCCCGGGTGGGCGGGGGGTACGCACCTGCTCCCGGCTGCCGGACTGCCGGACCTGCTCGGTGACCTGGGTGTCCGGGACCAGGTCGAACTAGTCTCGCTTGACCCCGCATATGCCGTCCTTCTCCCGCGGCACACCTACTCCGCCCGCACACCGGTGGCCTTGCGCCACGAGCTGAGCGCTCTGTGGCCCTCTGAGGCGCCCGGTATCGAGCGCTGGTTTGGGGAGCTCGAGCGACTTGCCGAACTCGCGCGAGGCTCCCGGCTGGTCGAGCCGCCGGCGGAACTCGACGCGGTACGCAATGACACGCTGGCGGACGGGCTGAATCGGTGTGTGCATGATCCGGAGTTGCGTGCGGCATTCGGCGCGCTGTGGCCTTTCCTGGGACTGCCGCCTGGACGCGTCTCCGCATTGCACTACGCACTCCGCTGGCAGGAACTGCACACAGCGGGCGCCACGAGCGTGCGCGGCGGGACCCAGGCGCTTGTGCGCGCGCTGTGCGATCGGGTCACATCCCTGGGCGGAGAGATCCGCTGCGGCACTCCGGTCGAGCGCGTGTTGCGGCGCGGCGGGCAGGTGTTCGGGGTGCGTCTGGCGGATGGATCGGAAATCCTGACCCGTGCCATCGTATGTACCGCCGGTCCGCAGGACCTGTTCGAAGAGTTGCTGGCCGACCCGGAGCAGAATCCGGCGGGGTATCCGGCGCTCCGCGCCGGATACATCACTTCGCTCTCAGCGCTGCACGTGCATCTGGAACTGTCTGAGGCCCCGCAGTTGCCCGCTCGCACGCTCCTGGTGCATCGGGACTACGAGCCGGACGACGCGTACCGGGACCTCCAGCACAGCGAGCCGGAGTTTCGCGCCTTCGTGTGCTCCCTGTGGGAACCGTGGGAACAGGACGATGCGGGGCAGTCCGAACAGAAGCGGGTCCTGTCGCTGTTTGCACCGTTTCCGTATTCCCGCTATGACCTCTGGGGTGCGCCGTTCGAGACCCGGCGCACGGAGGCGTACCGCACTGAACCCGAGTACGTGGAACTGCGGGAGCAACTGGCGGATGATCTGGTGGAAGCGGCTGACGCGGTGCTGCCGGGTCTCGCCGCGGCGGTGTGTGCCCGCCATGTCGAGACCCCGCTGACGCTCGAACGCCTGACGTGGAACACTGGTGGCGCCGCTTACGGCTGGGCGCCCATCCCTGCGCAGAGCGGTGCGCGGTACCCTGATGTCGAAACCCCGTTCCGGGGTCTGCTCCTGGCCGGACAATGGACTTTCCCCGGCGGAAGTTTGCCCGGCGCACTGCGCTCAGGGATTCAGGCCGCCCGGCGCGCGCTCCTCGAACCTGAGCCCGAAGGTTCGATTCTTGAGGCAACGACCGGCAGAAAACCCGGTACCACCTCGAGCCGGCAGGCGCGCCGCAATCAGCCGCCGCGCCGGTGACAGCCGGCGCTGTCGTTGCAACACGCAGCGACCCACAAGGATGGAAAGCCGTGAAGGGGCGTAACTGCCGGGCGCCGGAGGGACAGGCAGTGAAGCGGGTCAGTTGCCGGCGGACCCATTGTGATGCCCGGGGGCGGCCGGTGTTGGCTCTGGGGGGAGGCCCCACGCGTCACGATCGAGGCTACCGGGTTTCGGGGGCGCTGCGGAGGCCCTCGCACAGCAGGTACTCCGTCGCGGCGCCTGCCTGAGAGTGCGGGACTTCGCGGAGAATTGGGCCTTCGGCTCGACCGAACTGCAATTCCAGCGTGCGCGCGGTCCCACGAAGCCCCGGAGGCCGGCCCGGAGAGGTTGCGAAGATCGGGGAGTACTCTTCCTGCCTGCTGAACAGGAGCGTGTTGAGGCAGCGCAGGGCGTGGAATGCGGGCCGGGGGTTACAGTGTGGGTCGAGCAGCCCGTGGGAGACGTCCATGGTGCGGTCCAGATCCACGAGGGGTTCCACATAGACGCGGTTCCCACGAGGAGTGGCCGATCCGAACAGTGCGAGGACCGCCTGGTCGGTATTCACCGGATCGGCACATCCGGCGAGTTCGGTCCGCAGATCCAGTGCGCCGATGTGGGAGAACGCCGTCAGCGCGGTGATGGTCGCCCTGGTCGCACCGAGCTCTTCGGGGCCGGGCAGCCCAACGACCACCCGGTCTACGTGTACTCCCGCCGCGGCGAGAAGTTCGTTGAGCGCGTCGAGCTCTTCAGGACGGTAGGCGAGGCGCGTCCGGTGATGCTGTTTGCCCGGCACGCGATCGTTGGGCTCGATCGGTGACAATGCGATGGGCAGTCCGGTGGCGCGGCGGAATGCCTGGATGCCTGCCAGATTAGCCGGCGTGGGAGATCCGCCTGGAATCTGGAACTCCCACTCATCCACAGGAGCGCCGGGAGTCGGGAACGCCGGCGTCGTCGCGACGAGGAGCGACATGGCGCGCACCGACACTCCCTCCTCCCGGAGGAGCGCCAGGCGGCGTGTCTGAAGCGGACTCGCGAGGTCGCTTGCGGGAGTGCGCACGTAGCGTACTCCCAGTTCCAGAAGGGCGAGAAACGGGTAGTCGTTGCGCACCGGCTGACGCACGACGGAAGGCCAGGCCAGCGGTACTTCGGCTCGGGTGCAGAGTGCGTGGCGCAAGGTCACACCGAGCGGTGAGGCGGGCAAGCCGGCGGAAGTCCGCGTCACCAGCCATTGCCGGCGGCCGGCAGCGACCTCCGCGGGGAGGCGTTCAGTTCCGGCGGTGCGCACCAGATGAACGTCCAATCGTTCTCCGACGGCGCGGCCCAGGAGAAACCCCAGCTTGGGCGCATCATCTCGGCCCTGCTCCGGCGGCGGACCAGCGCAAAACGCGTGGCTGAAGCCGGGTCGGGTGAACGACGTCGAAGGAACCGTGTGGTACTGGGGCCCGCCGGTCCCGTCACCCAACCGATCGAAGAATCGCCAGTGAACGTGCGCTGCACACACGAGTTCGGGCCGGCTCCGCTGCAGCAGCGTCAGCAGCCGAGTTCGTGCCGGCTCTCCGATGTTGTCATAGTGGCCCAGGCCTGCCTCTGCAGGACTGTCAAGAAAGGGAGGCAGATGCAGCAACACCACCAGCCGTCGTCCCCGGTCGGAACCAAGCGCCGTTTCCAGCCAGTCCCACTGCTCGGCTTCCTCCGGGAGTCCGGTGTTCAAAATCTGACTGTTCAGGAGTACGAAGCGCCAGGCACCAGATTCCATGCAGCGCCAAGATGGGCCAAAGCGGGCGTGGAAGTGTGCCAGAGAGGCCGGCGTGACCGGCTCCGTGGGCATGGTCGGGTCCGGTTTGTCGCCGACATCGTGGTTTCCCGGCACTACCCACGGAGAAAACCCTGCGCGCTCCACAGCCCGGCAGGCATCGGTGACGGCATCGGAGAATCCGGGAGACTCCGGGAATGCCTGCACCAGATCGCCGAGATGGAAATCGAGATCCGCTCGGAGTGCCGCCGCCATCGCCATCGCGGTCTCGGCTCGGCGCGACTGGCGGAGGCGCGAGGCAAACTCGGCCCTCCCGTTCTCCGGGGCCAGCATCGCGTGGGTGTCCGCTACCAGCGTGAAGGTGAGCGCGGCAGGCTCCAGGAAGGAAGTGTCAAACATCATCCCGAACTCGGGTCCCCGGCTACTGCTACGGGGCCAGAATTCGGATGCGATGCGGCGGCCAGTAGCGAATCCACGCCTTTGCCTGGATGTTCGCCTCCGGGAGCAGCCCCCACGCCCGGCTGTCGCTGCTTTCGTCGCGGTTGTCCCCCATCACAAAGAATGTGTGGTCGGGAATGCGCTCCGCCGAGCGATCATCGTGCCAACTGTGACGCAGGTACGGCTCGTCGAGGTGTGTATCGTTGACAAAGACCCGGCTGTTGCGGATTTCGAGCACCTCACCCGGAAGCCCGATCACACGCTTGACAAGGGCGGTATCGCATTGGAACGGGGGTACGAACACGACCACATCCCCGCGGGAGATCCCCTGGGAGACCGCAAGCCGGCTGCCCAGGATTCGCTCACCCGCGAGGAGATTGGGTTCCATACACTCTCCGGTCACGCGGTAGCTCTGCAGGAACGCGGAGTGGACGACCGAAAGCAACAGTACCGTCAGGAAGGCGCACTCAAACCAGCGGTGAGAGCCGGGCGCCGTCCGCCGAGCGAAAGCTTCCCGCTCCCCCGCGTCGCTGGCGGGTGCGGCGAGCCGTTCGTGCATTCCTCTCGTCTCGGCCATACCTTCCATAGTTGCCCTCTACGCGGCAGCCTGCTCGTCTGGAGCGGACAGCAGCGGGTAACCGAGGTTCTCTCGCTGCTGCAGATAGGCCTGCGCCACCCGGCGGCAGATGTTCCGCACGCGATCAATGTAGCTGGCCCGTTCCGTCACTGAGATCGCACCTCGCGCGTCGAGAATGTTGAACGTGTGACTGCACTTGAGCGCAAACTCGTAGGCGGGGACGACCAGACCCTCCTTCAGGATTCTATGCGCTTCCTGCTCATACATGTGAAATAGACGGAAGTGGAGGTCCGTATCTGCCTTGTCCAGGTTGTAGATCGAATGTTCGACCTCTGCGGTTCGGTCCAACTCCCCATAGGTGATTCCGCGCGCCCACTCCAGGTCCCAGAAACTGGCGGCGTTTTGCAAGAGGCAGCAGAGGCGCTCCGGCCCATAGGTAATCTCGACCGTCACCGGCCGGCACTCGAAGCCTCCGCTTTGTTGAAAGAAGGTGAACTGGGTGATTTCGTTCCCGTCCAACTCTACCTGCCAGCCCACCCCGGCAGCACCCAGCATCGGACTCTCCCAGTCATCTTCCGTGAACTTGATGTCGTGCACCGCGGGGTCAATCCCCAGGTCGCGGAGACTGTCCAGATACAGGTCCACGATGTTTTCCGGCGACGGCTTCATGATGACCTGGTACTGATAGTAATGTTGGACACGCATTGGGTTGCGGGCATAGCGACTGTCAGCCGGCCGCCGGCTCGGTTGCACGTAAGCGGCGTTGAACGGTTCCGGCCCCAGGCTGCGCAGAAAGGTTCCAGGATGGTACGTCCCAGCGCCCATCTCCGCATCCCAGGGTTGGAGAACAACACAGCCCTGGTTGGACCAGAATTGTTCCAGACGCGAAAGGAGTCCCTGAAAGGTGATCATCGTCGTGTTCCGTGGGCCAGCCAGGCATAGAGTAGTCCGCCGGACAGACGGTCCAGTCGGAAGTGAGGTTCCAGGAGTGCGTGGAATTCGGCGCGCGAAAAGCGTCGAAAGTACATTTGGCCCGAGTGCATCCCCTCACCGGGCAACCAGGGGAGCCTGCGGTATGCGGACACGACCGCACGTCCTCCGCCGGCGAGGGCTCCTGCCATCCCTGCGATCACGCGGGAGCGCAGCAGGGGATCCGGGACGTGTTCCAGCATTTGCGCAGCGACGGCATGGGTCGCCCACCCGGGGCGCACTGGAGGGGCGAACGCCTCACCCTGCGCCAGTATCACCCGAGCGCGCTCTGCCGGCGCCAGCTTAGCGTGCAGCACACGCAGTGATTCGATCGAGTGATCCACCGCGAGCACCCTGGCGCCGGTCCGCAGGATCGGCAGAGTCAGTCGCCCGGTCCCGCAGCCTACCTCAAACACCCGGCTGTCGCGATTCAGGCCAAGCGGGCTGAGCGTTGCTGGAATCTCCCAGGGCGAAATGATCCTGAGCCCGGGCAGCCGGTCGTAGATAGACGCCTCCGCATCCCGTTGGCGTCGCTCGCGGTCCACCAGATCGGCCGAGCCGCCTGGGACGCTCCGGGGCAGGAGCACGGACACCTCACCCGTCACTGGGAAACAGCCGGCACACTGAGTGCATCGGAGGGACCGGTCACTCTCCCAGAACAGGTCGGCTCCGTCATCAGGACAGGCGAGGGCGTCGAGCGGTGGCTTCACAGTGGGCAGGAGGAGCGTATGAGCTACAACTCCAATGCAAGCGCCAGTCCTTCAACCCCTTCGACCCCGTCGCCCGACACCTTGGAGACCTTTCGTTTGATTCGCGCGAGTGCGTTATCCACCGACTTCGTCTTGCAGCGCAGCTCCTCGGCGATCTCGCGATAGGACTTTCCCAGTTGGTATCCAGCGAGGACGCGCCATTCAAACTCGCTCAGGAGTTGTTGCAGCATTTCCTGAAGGGCCTCGCTGTCCTCGCGCTGCAGTACCAGTTCTTCGGGATCCGCGTTCTCATCGGTGTGGAGAATGTCCGACATGTTCCAGTCGGAAAACTCGTCTTCCGAAGGGACTTCGAGGGAGAGCGACGTGTTGAGCGGAAGTTGCTTCTGCCGCGTAGCCGCCTTGATCGCCGTGATAATGTGGCGATGAATACAGACCTTGGCAAACGCCGGGAACGACGTGGCTTTGGCGGGCTTGTAGTCTACAATCGCCTGCCAGAGTCCGATCATCCCTACCTGAAGCAGGTCCTCGCGCTCGGCGCCCACCAGGAAGTAGGATTTCACCTTGGACCGGACCAGGTTTCGGTACTTGTAAAGCAGGTGCTCCGCAGCGTCTTCGTATCCTCGCTGGGCCATTGAGACCACGTGGCCGTCCGGCATTCCGTTGTACCGGGCGCCGGCCGCACCGG
>SXGS01411595.1_pt1 | contig 55262 bp, 41 predicted proteins | sample 3174681 | NCBI WGS metagenome assembly SXGS01 (sample SAMN11356861, study PRJNA531348) | freshwater metagenome | isolation source: freshwater sample F1-80 | place: China: Fuxian Lake, Yuxi | collected 2017-12-25
AACTCAGGAAGGAAACCGAGGCATGGTACATCCACACAAATGCCAAAACCCGTAGGGTCGATTGGCAAATGTCCATTGGAGATGCCAGAATTAAACTAAAGTCCGTTTATCCTGTATTTATTGAGTGACAAAGCACTAGTTTACACCATAGCCTGTCCCACTTGAGGAAAAATAACCAATTTTGGTTTTGTTCCTTAGGTCGTTGGCTGCCTGGTCCCACCATGAAGGGCTGGCCACGGGAACCTCCGTTTTTGTTTCGACATGGCCGTCCAGAAACCCAATAACCGCAAGGTCGCTAGCATGGCGAAAATGGATGGAAGGGGATGGACTCCCCGGATAGGGAAGTTTTGGGCTGTTGAATCCGTAGGATTCCTCGACGGTTGGTGGGGAATTCCAGGCGGCAATCAAAGCACTATCCCCAAAAACGGCCGTGTTGCTGGTGGAAGGAAAATCTGCCATTCTTCGGGTAAAAAAGATCGGCGTCGACCAGTCTCCTGATTTCCAAAAGGTGGTTCCGCAGGCGGTATTGTAGCCGTAACCCCCGGTAACTCCCCCGAAAATGGAGGTCAAAAAGTTGGTTGGCAGCGAAGGGCATTTGAGCATGGCCGTGTTGTTTTCGTAAAAGTTGGTGAGCCCCCCTTCGTTGGATCGACAGTCCCGTCGGAGGTTGCTGTGGCAAACCAATATTTGGTATCGTAGGGCCAATTGGAAGGGTTTGGGACGGAGTAATTGAGCGGAAGGGTTTGGAAGCTGTTTTCGTAATTGAGAGTGGCCAAAACCAGCTGTTTGATATTGTTGGAACAACTCATCCGGTTGGCAGCCTCACGCACTTTTTGCACAGCGGGCAATAATAAACCAATGAGCACGGCAATGATGGCGATCACTACCAGTAGTTCAATAAGGGTAAAACCTTTGCGTCGAAAAGGAACCATGGAAACCAAGCCTTTGCCCCGGCAACGGGAGCATATATGGGCGCCTATTCCATAACAGGAAAAGCAATCGACGACTAAGGGAGGATGTCCCTAAAGTTTTTGCGATGGCTGGTTCCTGCCCGGTTTCGGGGCATCCAACTTTTTTAAAACACTCAGGCAGGTTTTCTGGCTTCCAGTTGAAAAAACCGGTCAGGTTTTTTCGTCCACCCCCCCTTCCCGGCATTTGCCAGTGGTTTTTGGAGTGGGTTTACCGGTTACAGCGGCGGCCCCGCGACGGATTTTAACCGTCTTCCCTCTTCGCCCCGCCTCCAACTTCCATTGGATTGGGGACCTTTGTGACAATACTAGAAATATGTGTTTCCCCGGCGGGTGACCACCCAAGAATCAAAAACCAAGGCGGGGATCCGTTTGACGGCATCCCGGCAGGGGAGATTCCATGGGCAGGCCCGAGAAAAAGGGCCATTAACCTAGCTTGCTTTTCACTTGTGCAAGGCGGCCATCCACAAACACCTGCTCCGCACGACCTTTTACCTTCCAACCCCCATACGGAGTGTTACGGCTTTTGGAGAGGAATTTGGTGGGATCGATAATCCATTCTACCGTGGGATCAATCACGGTTACATCGGCCCACCCACCTACTTTTAAAGTACCCCGATCAATGCTTAAAACCTTGGCAGGTTCGATGGTCATCTTTTGGATCATTTGACTCCACGATAGGATTCCAGGTTCAATAAGTGCTTTGATGCAAATAGGAAGAAAAGTTTCCAAACCGACAATCCCATTGGGTGCCAGGTCCAATTCACGGGCTTTTTTCTCAGGCGAGTGAGGTGCATGATCCGTTGCCAGGACATCGAGGGTTCCGTCCTTGATTCCCGCGAGGATGGCTTCCACATCGGCTTGGGTTCTAAGGGGTGGGGACATTTTGTAATTACTATCAAAAGACCTTAGACAGGCATCGGTGAGGGTGAAATGGTGGGGGCAAGCTTCCCCAGTAACGCGAATTCCATCTGCCTTGGCGCGGCGGATGAGTTCTACGCCACCGGCACTTGAGACATGAAGAATATGGACACGGGCCCCGGTCAATTTGGCCAGGACGATTTCGCGATAAATGAAGATCTCCTCGGCAGCGGCCGGGTATCCACGGAGGCCAAGTCGCATGCTTTCCACCCCCTCATTCATCACGGCGCCTTTAGTCATCTCAAGATCTTCAGAGTGGCTTAATATGGCTTTGTCAAAACTCTTGCTGTATTCCATGGCCCGGCGCATGATTTCGCTATTGACCACAGGTGTTCCATCGTCCGTAAAAGCCACTGCTCCCCCATCGACAAGCCCCCCCATTTCGGCCAGTTCCTGACCGGTTCTACCCTTGGTGATGGCCCCAATGGGGAACACATGGGCATTACCCGCCCGCCTTGCCTGGAGGATGATAAATTCGGCGGCAGCCTGACTGTCCAAGGCAGGTTCGGTGTTGGGCATGCAGGCAAGCGAGGTGACCCCGCCCGAAATAGCGGAGGCAGTCCCTGTGGCAATCGTTTCATCTTCTTCCCGACCGGGTTCACGGAGGTGAACATGCATATCAATCAACCCAGGGCAAACAATTTTTCCCCCAACATCGAATTCCTGATCGGCTATTCGTTGAGGAAAATCCCCAATGGCAGCAATCTTCTCTCCTTCCATCCAAAGGTCTGAAATCTGGTCAATGGATTGCGAAGGGTCGATTACCCGCCCACCCCGAAGTACCGTGATCGCCATGATCCAATCCACCTTTCGCAAAGGTCCATTCCTTTGGGGAATGCCCGGCTTGTCCCTTGTTTCATTCAGTCCATTATAAAGAAATGGATGGTGTCATCCCCGGCCCAGGATCACCCTTGCTGCGTTGTACCCGCAGGCGCCCGTGACCCCACCGCCGGGGTGGGTTGCTGAACCACACAGGAAAAGGCCTGGAAGTGGGGTTTTGTATCCCGAATGACCGACCAGAGGTCTCAAGGCATGAAGCCGATTGAGCCCCATGGATCCCTGAAAAATGTTGCCCCCGGTGAGCCCAAACTCTTTCTCCATGTCCAATGGTGTGACTACTTGGCGGGAAAGGACCGAGGCTTTGAATCCAGGGGCATAGTTTTCGAGCAAATCAAAACAGCGATCTGCAAAAATGTCCCGTTCGGTCTCCCAAGTTGTTCCTTTGAGTTGATACGGGGCATATTGGATAAACATGGACATTAGGTGCTTTCCCGCCGGGGCTACACTTGGATCCACGATGGAAGGCAAGGTGCATTCCAAAATGGGGACTCGGGAGGTTTGCCCATATTTTGCGTCGTCAAATGCCCTTTCTATGGCTTCCATGTCCGGACAAATATGCACCGTTCCGCGTAGGTGTATGTTGTTGGTCAGTCCTTTGGAGGCGAGAAAAACCGGGGCACGATCAAGGGCGACATTGATTTTGAGTGAGGCACTATCATAGCGAATGGAACGAATTCCTGTTTGAAAGGCATCGGGCAATATTCCGGGTTCGAGTAGTTTTTGAAAGGTCACATGGGCGTCGGCATTACTGATGATTCGTTTGGCAAAATACTCGTTTCCATCGGCACAGGCTACCCCAATAGCCTTGCCCCCTTTCACCAAAATGCGTTCAACCCGGCAGCCGGTCCTGATTTGGGTTTTGTGGGCCATAGCAATGTCCGCCAGGATGCGGGTGATTTCACCCATTCCACCTTTAACATATCCCCAAACTCCTTTTTTGCCATTGGTTTCGCCCATCACATGGTGGAACAATACATAGCCTGTGCCGGGAGCACTGGGTGCGGAAAAAGCCCCGATCACCGCATCGGTTGCCAAAGTTCCCTTAAGGGGTTCGGATTCGAACCAGGTTTCCAATATGTCTTTGGCAGGTCCTGCCAAAAGGTCGATAGCTTCGGCAAGGCCCGGTCCCATGGCCTTGAAACCAAGGGCCAATTTGGCCAATTTCCACAAATCCTTAAGCGATGGGCGTAATAGGTTGGGTGGGATTTGAACGAGCAATGGTTCGACCACCGCACCAATTTTCTCGAGCATGGCCTCATATTTGGGATAATTATCCGCATCTTTTTTACTGAACTTGGCAATCTCTGAATGGGTCATTGAAGAATCTGGCCCAAGTAATAGATGCCTACCATCGGGCAGGGGAGTATAGCTGGAAGGATTTCGTTCCAGCATCTCGAAACCATGGCGCTTCATCTGGAGATCCTCGATGATCTCCTTTCGAAACAGGCTGTTTACATAGGCGAGAGTGGAAACACGGTACCCGGGAAAGGTGTTTGTTTCCGTGACACAGGCTCCGCCAACGATGTTTCGGTTTTCCAGCATTAGGACCCGCATTCCGGCCTTGGCCAGATAGCATCCCGTTACCAAACCATTGTGGCCGGCCCCGATGATAATCGCATCGTAAATTTCTGCCATGTTGGACTTTTCCTTTGTGTGGTATTGCAATGTCTTCATGCTATTGTAGTTTTGGGGAGACATTGCAGGCGGAATCCGGAAATCCTGGTCAACATGAATGTGCTACTGGATGTGAAGAGTTGGTATTCCCTTCTGGAGGGACTGGATTCGCCCGAACGGTTGGTTGAAAAAGCCGTCGAATGGGGCTACCAAGCCATCGCCCTTTGCGATGTGAACAGCCTGATGGGGTTGCCTGCCTTTGTGGAATCGGCATCACGATTGGGAATCCGGTGCATGACCGGAGCCACGCTTGCCCATCCAAGGCTGCCCCAATGTTCCCGAGTGATTGCCTTGGCGGGATCCATGGACGGTTATTCGGAGCTTTGTTCCCTAATCACCCAAATCAAACGGCTGGAGGAATTCACCACAATCAATGAAGGTGATTTTCTTTCCCTTTTACTTGAAAACAGCAAGGATTTGCGTTTTCTTGTCGAGGAGCCAAAATGGTTGGCGGCGTTTCAAAAAATCCACGGCTCTAGAACATTTGCCCTGGTGGTCCGGGATCAAACGGAAGGAGTATCCACAAGGGCAAAGTATTTGGAGTCGATTTTGCTCGAAGAAGCCCGTTCTTTAGGGCTGAAGGGAGTGGTGTCTTCCCGAGTCATTATGGCGGACTCCAAACGGGCGGTTGCAGGTCCTGTCCTTCAGGCCATCCGGACCCATGGAATTGTGGACCTATCCTCCACCGGGAAAAGCCCGGGGGGTGTCCTTTTGACGAAAAATGCCCTTTGTACGCCCGAGGAATTACACCACCGATTCCGGGATTTGCCCCAATTGTGTCAAAACACCATCGAATTGTTCCGGGACCTGGAAAGCAATGTCCTTCCAAGTACCATCCTTTTTCCAACCCCGAGGGAAAAATGGAAAGTAAATGGTTTGGTTCGGTTACGACACCTTTGCAACCGTGGGATGGGGAAACGGGGGTATTCCGCCGATCCCGAGGCCCACAATCGATTGGCGTTGGAATTGGGGCTAATTGAAAAACTGGGTTTTGTCGGGTATTTTTTGGTGGTTCGGTCTATTGCCAAAAAAGCTCGCCGAATGGGAATGAGCATGGCCCTTAGGGGATCGGCCGGGAATTCGCTAGTTTGCTTTCTGCTTGAGATTACCGAAGTGGATCCCCTTCGATTTGAACTCCCTTTGGAACGATTTCTTCACGAAGGAAGGACAGATCTGCCGGATATTGATCTTGATTTCGACTGGAAAACCCGTGACCGCATTATTGATTGGGCCATTAGGCACTTTGGGGAGGAACGAACCTGTCGCATTTCGTCCCATCTGTTTTTTCAACCCCGTTCTGCCTTAAGAGAATCATGCCGGGCATTTGGCCTTTCCAACGATCAGATTGGCCAATTATTCCGGTCGATTTCCCAACCCGCCGAAGAGTTGATTGGGGATCCCATTGGAGCCAGGAAAAGGGGAGTTCCTTTTTCGTTTCCACTTGAGGGGGATCGATGGTGGGGCATTCTGGAAGGAGCTTCGGCCCTTTTGGGAATGCCCCATCACCTCTCGATCCATCCTGGTGGCATTGTGATGGTACCAGGGCGCATTGACCATCATGTACCAATACAAAGATCCTCAAAGGGGGTTGATGTAACCCAATATGACAAATATTCCGTCGAGTCTACCGGATTGGTCAAGATTGACCTGCTTGGAAACCGGGCCCTCGCCACAGTGGATGAGGTTGCCCACAGAATGGCGACTCTTGGTCGTAAACCCCCAAAAATGATGGATACGGACCCCGGTGTACTCAAACTATTGCAAGCCGGGGAATCGCTGGGAGTGGGTCAACTGGAATCTCCGGGCATGAAACATTTGTTGGTTCAACTTGCTCCCAAGGGGATTGACGATGTAATCCTTGCTTTGGCACTTATTCGCCCTGGAGCTGCTGGCATTGGCATGAAGGCCAAATTCTGCGCCCGAAGGCGTGGATTGGAAGGACCTGCCGCACAGCATCCCCTGGTGGCCAAGCTGCTAAAAAGCACCGAAGGAATGATGATTTTTGAAGATGATGGATTGAGGTTGCTTCAGGGACTTTGTGGATTTACCGCTCCCGAAGCCGACCACTTTCGCAAAAAAGTGGCAAAAAACCACGACCCACTGGTTGGATCCCAACTACGAAAAGAATTTGTAACCCGTGGAAAAAAATCAGGTGTTTCTTCAAAGGAACTTGAGGAAATTTGGCCCCAGTTGGAAAAATTCAATCAATATTCATTTTGCAAAAGCCATGCCGTCAGCTATGGCCTGATTGCCTGGCGGTCCGCTTGGTGCAAGGCCCATGAACCAGTCCTTTTTTGGACCGCTGTCCTTAATAACAATGCGGGGATGTATCCAAGGCGGGTGTATATTGGGGAAATCGTCCGATCGGGGATTCCAATACTGGGGCCATGTGTGAACAGGTCACTCGAAACATTCGAATCCGAAGGGCAGGGGATCCGGACAGGGTTGGGGGCGATAGCGGGACTTGCAATGGATAGGATTAAAGAGATCCTGATAGAGAGAAATGCCAATGGTCTTTTTGGCAGTCCCGATGCCTTCCAAAAGAGAACGGGTATGCCACCGGATACCATGGATCGCCTAAGGAAAGCAGGGGCATTGGATGGATTTGGGTCATCCCGATCCACGATTGCCCTTCAAGGGGAGTTGAAGCGTCTCGCCCATTGGCAAACCAGGGGGACGGAAATTTTTGAACATCTTCCCGATTTGGAATGGGTCATGGGACCCTTGGATTCTGTGGAAAAATCCCGTCAGGAATATCCCCTTTTGGGTATGACTATATCCCAACCATTGCACCGGTTAATGGAAACAGTCATTCAAAAAGGACTTCAAAAGGCAGGGATCGATCCAATTCAGCGTTGTTTAAGTAGTCAAATCCGACAACACCTTGGGGTTTATGTCACCGTTGCGGGAATGGTTGCTGCAGCAAGGGGTACCACGACCAAAACGGGGAAACCCATGCAGTTTCTTACCCTTGAAGATTGCCAAGGCATTGTGGATATTACCCTGTTTCCAGGCGATTGTGATTTGCTCCATCACATTACCGAAGGTCCTTATTTTGCAGTAGGAATAGTAGAAGAGGATATGGGGGTTTTCACGGTTCGCGCAAAAAGGGTTGTGGCCCTTCATGGCAAAGGCAATGTAATCACCATTCAGGAGGATTCCCGCATGACTGGGTTGGTTGAGGAAGACCTGTGAATCAGATTATTCGTTCCGGATTGCTTTGGACCGGAGAGGAATTTGTTCCAAAGGCTGCTTTGGTAATATCCAAGGGCAAAGTACTGGCAACAACCCTCTCCTTGTCCGAAGGGGAAACGGATTTGGGACAAGATAGTGTGATTTTGCCTGGTTTGGTCAATGCCCATGTTCATCTTGATCTCAGTTTTGCGCGCATTCCAGCGACAAACAATTTTATATTATGGATCGAAAAAATCCTTGAACATCGGTTGGAGTTGTCTCCCAAAGTGACCAGGGAAGCCATCCGATTCGGCATTAAGGAAAGCATACATTCCGGTGTCACCAGTTTGGGGGACATTTCCCCCAATGGGGCGAGTTGGGAGGTTTTGGAAGAATTTGGACTTAAAGGAACGGTCTATTGGGAATGTTTGGGGCTTACTCCGGAAAGGGTGGAAAGTACCCTTTGTCAATGGGAGGAATGGCTCATCCACCATGAACCAACCAAATCTGTCCAACCCGGAATCAGCCCTCATGCTCCCTTCACAACCTCCCGAAAGATCTTCGAGTATGCCGCCCATAGTGGCCTGCCCGTCTCCACCCATTTGGGGGAAACCATGGAAGAAATGCGGTTCCTGTCCCAGAGGGACGGCCCGATAGAAAAAATGTTACAAGGAAAGGGAATTGACCCGGCTCTCTGTCCATTTCAAAGCGTGGAAGAGGTGGTTCAAGTCTTGTCCAAGGTCCAGCGGTTAGGGCTCATTCATACCAATTATGGGGAAATTGACCCGCCCCAAGGATTAGGACAATTTCGGGTTCATTGTCCAGGGACCCATTCTTTTTTTTCCAGAGAACAACACCCTTTTGATCATCCCCAATTTGATCCTGAAGGTTGGGTCCTAGCAACAGATGGCAGGTCTTCCAATGCGGACCTGAATCTTTGGTCTCAAGTAAAAAAGGTGGCAAAGGAAAGGCCCAATATTTCCCCTGACGCATTGCTACGCATGGTTACCATAAACCCGGCCATGATGATGGGAATGGGGAATCGGATTGGAAAATTGGTGCCGGAAATGGCGGCGGATTTTGTGATTGGCAGGTTCCCCCAATCCCCAGGAAACGAACAAATCATTGCAAAAAAGATTTTTGATGGGATAGATGAATTTGAGTCAGTATGGGTCGATGGGGAAGCGAAAAAATCCGCCTCATAATGTTTTCAGATACTCCAATAGGGCTTTTCGTTCTTCGTCGGTGAGTGAATCGCCATAATCATGTCCCTGGTTGCTTCTGCCCACTTCATTTGTGTCGTATATTTTCCTGGCCTCATGGGCATTGGTTGGAAACTCCTTGGGATCAACCCGGCGAATGATCCAACCGATTTTATCCTTGTCATAGTCGGATTCGGTCGTGAGATAACTACGGGTGAACCTCGCAGGCCTGGTTTTCGATTCGAGGAGGTGCCCCAGAGTGGGAACCGAACCGTTATGCAAATAGGGGGCGGTCGCCCAAATGCCATCAAGTGGGGGAGCTTGATAGCCCGCATTAACCCGCCCCTGATAGCCGTCGGCTAGCCAGCCTTCATGGCCCTTGGCGAACCAACTCCTTGAATATTTTTGGGCGAATTCCATGGGATAGGCGTTTAGTCTGCCGGGGTCGGTGGCAACATCTTCCAGCGGCACAATTTTGTTCGGGTAAGTCGGATTTTCCCCGTAAGTCCCATGGCACTTGGAACAGTGATTTTGAAAAATGCCCAACCCCCGAACAGCCAGGGAGTGGTTTACCATAAAAGGATATTTTGGAGCTTCAATGGAGTAAAGATATTGCAGGATGTCTTTGAATGTGGATTCCTCCTTTTCGAAAAAAACCTTTTGATTTAATGGGTGTAAGGAAAATTGCATGAGTCCGCGTGAAGACCGGGCATCCCCTTCGCCGGTGGCGTACAAGGTAGCTTTTTTTTTCATCAACCACCAGGCAGGGACATCCCCGCAAAGTGTATCGACCAGTTTTGGGTAGGTTCTGGTTAATTGAAAATCCAGCTCGGGGGTACGCAGGCCAAAAAGGTAGACGGAGGTAGCCACAGCCTCATTGGTTCCCCTGGTTCGGCTAAAATGATAGGGCGTGGCAATCCTGCGCAATCCCGCTCCGGGTAATTCCTCAAAAAGTGCCTGAAGGTCCAGACTGGAATTTCCCAAACCCACCATGGACTTACCCAAAATCGAACCCCCGTGGCAAACCATGCAATCAAGGGCAAGTCCCTGGATATCAAGGGCCAAGGTGCCCTTGCGAAGCCCCATGGGTAGGCCACCATTGGGGTAGGGTGCCTCATGAAGCCCAAACCGTTCTCGGGCGGCACTCATGGGGTCCGCCGGGGCCTTTTTGGTCCAGATCTTCCAAACGGTTTTCAAGGAATCCTTGGTAAAACTTGCTGGGGTGAAAGTCCTTGTGGTAAGTGCCACCTGGCCCCGTTTGGCCGCCTCGGGGTTGCCAATTTGGAATTTTCCATAGGCCGGATCGGGTGCGTCTGCGAAAATGAGGCCACCCACAAACCACAGAATTCCCATTAACCAATATCGGAAAGTTGCCATTGGCGAAAACCTTTGATTGCATGGCTATCATAGACGGTAACCGGTGCATCCGCCATCCAGGGCGGTGGACTTTGTGCTTACAAATGGGACCCTTTATGCCTTTTTCCTCCGCAGTTTCCCAAAAAGAAGCCGCAGCCGATGCCCTTGCTGAAATCGTTACCCAACTCGATCCCGCTGTCTCCCAATCTCCTGACCTTGTGGTTTATTTTTTCACCCCAGACCATGCCCGTCATGCGGAAAGTCTGGTTCAGGGGATCAAGGAAGTGCTTGAACCTGCCCACATAATTGGGTGTGTGGCGGAAGGGGTTGTTGGGACCGGGCAGGAAATCGAGAAGGCACCCGCAATTAGTGTTTTCGCAGGGAAATGGGCCCCGGATCGGAAAATTCATTTGGAAACATTTGAACTAAGCGTGGCGAATACAAGTGAGGGCAAAAGTCTACTTGGGTGGCCTGACGGTTTGGTGGATGGAACTACCCAAGGGGGTGGAATGATCCTTTTGGGCGATCCCCTCACTTGCCCGGTGGACTATTTCCTGAAGCAGGTCAATGAAGATTTTCCGGACCTTACCGTTGTGGGGGGCATGGCATCCGGAAACCGGAGTTCAGGGGCGTTTCGCCTGGTTTCTGATCGGGGAGGTGTTCGCTCGGGGGCAGTAGGGGTCCTTTTAAGTGGAGATGTTGGAATGCGAACTGTGGTTTCCCAGGGGTGTAGGCCCGTTGGCCAGCCCATGATTGTTACCAGGTCGGAAGCGAACATCATCTTTGAACTTGGCGGAAAAAAACCGATTCAACAGCTCCAGGAAATGTGGCGACAACTCCCAACCAGTGAACAACGCCTTTTTGAAAAGGGGTTGCATCTGGGCATTGTGGTTAACGAATATGCGGGGGAATTTCGCCAAGGTGATTTCCTGATTCGAAACTGCGGATTTGTCAAAGAGACCGGAGCATTGGTGGTAGGGGACCAGATACGAACCGGCCAGACGGTTCAGTTTCAGATCCGGGATGCGCAAAGTGCGGACATTGAACTTCGGGTCCTCCTTGAGGAGGACAAAAACAAACACAAGAAAATTCCCGGTGGAGCTTTAATGTTCACCTGCAACGGCAGGGGAAGCCGGTTTTTTTCGGAGCAGTCTCACGATGCCAAATGTGTTGAATCCCTTATGGGAAGGGTTCCCATGGCCGGTTTTTTTGCCCAAGGAGAGTTTGGCCCGGTTGGTGGACACAACAATATCCATGGATTTACGGCCAGCATGGCCTTTTTTGATGCGTAAGGACAAAACACATGGGAATGGAAATGTCGATTTCGGTACCCAATCCGGATTGGCCTCATATTTGTGCAGCCCTTGCCCAATTTTCCCCAAAGGGTTCATTGAGAATGGCGGATGGCCAGTTGACCTTCCCCGGAGAAGAACCCTCACCGGATTGGCAGGAACTAAGGGTAGCCTTACCCTCAGGAATGGTGACCTTAAAGCGCACGAAAGATGGACTGGATTTGATCACATGGGGTAATATTTCGGAAGAGTTGTTAAGCGAAAGAAACCAATTGGGGAGTCACCTTGGCAAGGGTTCCAAACCGGGGGCGGGGTAGCAAAAAGGCAAAGTTCCAAAGTGATTCTGGGTGGCAATAAAACCCCTATTGATATAAAAACGGGCGAGAAAGTAATATAATAATCCGGAGAATACGAGAGTAAAACGGGGCTTTAAATTGCCCAGATTGCTTAAAATGCCAAAAAATACTGGTCGGTACCTCTCCTTGTCCCCGTTTAGGCAAGTTGTTTTGGATTTGATGTATTTCACGGCAAAGGTGCCCGTTGCCACGGTAGAGCGAAAAATGCACTTGGGCGCCCTAAAAACCGCCAGGCAACTGCATCCCGCCAAACCCAGCTGGTCGAGCATATTTGCCAAAGCCTATGGAATTGTGGCCAGGGATAATCCTGTTTTGAGGCGAAGTCTGGTTTCCTTCCCTTGGGCCAGATTTTACGAACACCCTCATAGCGTTGCATCAATCAATGTGGAACGCGAGGTCGATGGCGAACAAATTGTCCTTTACAGTTATGTCCGGGCCCCAGAAAACCGGACTCTTGAGGCAATTGATGAAATCATTCGCCATCACAAGGAGGACCCTATTGAAAAGGTTCGCTCCTATACCCGAATGCGAACCTTGAGCAGGCTCCCTTGGTTCATCCGAAGATTTATTTGGTGGTATGGACTAAATGTTGAGGGTAATCGCCGAGGTCATAATTTTGGCACCTTTGCCATTTCCTCGGTATCCTCTCTTGGTGCCGGGCTGGTGAATCTATTTCCTTTATTGTCCAGCCAAATCCACTATGGAATGCTAGACAAAGAGGGCAATTTGGATGTTCGGTTGACTTTTGATCACCGGGTTTTGGATGGGGCCAATGCAGCCAGGGCTTTGGCCGAGCTGGAAAACGCTTTGAATACTGCGGTGTTGGGTGAACTGAAACCCTTCAGAAGGTTGGCAATCTAAGTCTCACACCATTTTTACCTTCCGGTAAGCTACCCGGTTGTGGGGGTTACCCAACCTTGGTATAACCGGACCATTTGTTTCCATTTTTTTTGCTTTCCTTAAAGTTTCCCCAACTTCCTGCCGCATGGTGTTGCAAAGTGTATTTGAATGGCAAGCCGTAATTTGGATAGGGCCTGCAAATCCAACCTGAATAATTAGCAACAATAAAAAAATGATAACACTGTGGTCGTTGGTTGTTTCGATTGGTGCCATTGGTGTTGGATTTGGTCAACACCCAACCCCTTTTTTTGGCAAACTCCAATTTGAACGGATCAGCCGCGGTTTGCATGGAACCGTTCAGGATTTCACCAAAAACCATGGCAAGGACCGTCGTATTTTTTCCCCTGCCCTTGGTGAAAAACGGGATATGTATGTCTATCTTCCTCCGGGATATGACCCATCCAAATCGTATCCCCTGGCCATTTTTCTCCATGGAGCAGCTCAGGATGAAGAGTTTTTTTTTCAATCCCAGGTGGATCGATTTGATCAGGCCATTGCCGAGGGCAAATTGAATCCGGTGGTCATTGTAGCCCCCGATGGAAGCATGAATGGCCAGGCAAGAGTGTACCATCCAGCTACTTTTTGGGCAAATTCCAAAGCGGGCCGCTTCGAAGACTATGTCATCAACGATGTGTATGATTTCGCTATGAAGAATTATTCCATCCGCCCCGAAAGGGAATATCACGCTTTCATGGGGCCATCCATGGGGGGGTCAGCATCCTTTGCTCTTGGGATCAAGCATCGTGACCGTTTCAAGGTGGCGATCGCTTTTATGCCCCTTTTGAACCTCCGCTATGTCGATAGCCACGGTCGTTACCAGGGAAAATTTGAGCCTGGAACCTGGTCCTATCGGTCAAATATCAAATACCTGGAACCATTGGGAAGGCTCAAGTTGGTTGTGCTTAGGTTTGGAACACTTTATCGACCCCTTTTTGGCCCGGGAAACCAAGCCCTGGACGGGCTTAGCTCCATCAATCCCATTGAATTGATGGAGGCGACCAATCTCAAACCAGGTGAAATGGACCTTTATATTTCCTATGGGGGCAAAGATGAATTTCATATTCCTAACCAGGTCGAAAGCTTTCTCGAGGTTGCCCACAATCGCGGACTCAGGATTAGTGTGGATTACGACCCCCGCGGAAGGCACAGCCTGCAAAGTGGTATCCGGGCCATGCCCAAAGCCATTCAATGGGTCCAGGAGCGATTCGAAGCCCTGGAAAACGACAAGTCCAAATAAAAGCAGGATGGCCAGGATTAAAAAATGCCTTGCCTATTTCCAGCCAAAAAACAGCTTGCCGTTTTGGATTACCGAAACAATTATTCCGGGCCCTTCCAGGTAAATCCCAAAACGGCCGCCCCGGAACCGGACGCTGTTTCCACTTGTTGCTTCCAAAGGATACTCTGATGTTTTGCGGGACTTTCACGGATTGTGGGTAGGGGAATCGTTGTTTTCTCTTTGGAAACAAAACCAAACCATGGAGATGGGTGTTTGCGATTGCCAATCAGGGCTCTTTTCAAAAGGTCCTCCAGTTTGTGGGGAGAAGTAGGGCTTTCCTTTTCCACCGGACAAAGAAGAAAAAACATCCGCCCAGGGGCGGTATCCCGGTGATCGTCAGAATCGGGTTGATGGGCGATCCGAACCGCATAAACCCCTGGGGGTACCTCTAGATTGCGATAGTCAAAAACCGTTCGGTGAACATCAAAGAGACCTACCAAGGTCCCCATTTCAAAATCATCCGGGACAAAGCCATTTTGGAATTGTTCTTTCGTGGCAATGGAAGGAACGATTTTGGAAGGATGAAAATGAACCGGGGTATCATTTCCCACCAAAATCTCGATGGCGGTCGATGATATTTTGCTCATCATCCAAACTGGCGTGACCTTGGGCAGGCTTCTTTCCACAGCCCTGACCTCCTGTTTTTGACCACAAATCAGGAGGATTCCAAGGTAGTATCCAAAAAGGGAAATCAGGATTTGGCCCTCCGGGCCCAGCGAAGCCTTGCGGACCTTGCCCTTGGATTTCTCAGTTTTTCCTGGAAAGTGGGTCGCCAGAGACGGTCACTTATCCCATCGAAAATGCCAGAAGCCAACCCTTCCCGAAAGGCCTTTTTCACCAGCCTATCTTCCCCGGAATGAAAACTAAGAATAACGGCTACCCCTTGGGGTTTCAAAATCCATGGAAGGATTCGTAATAAGTGTTCGAGGTTAGCCAGTTCCCGATTTACAAGAATCCGCAAAGTTTGAAACACCCGGATTGCAGGATGCGATTTCCATTTGTTTTTTTCTTTGCTTAGTTTCCAATCCCGATTGGACGATTCGAGCAAGGTGGCAAGCTGACCGGTGGTTACGATTGGCTCCTTTTCCCTTGCGGCAATGAGGACCCGGGCAACACCCCACGGATCCGGTTCATTGCCGATCCGGGAGAGGGCTTCGACGAGATCCTTTTCAAGGACTGTGGACAAAAAATCCGCAGCCGATTTACCTTTGGTTGGGTCCATACGCATATCAAGAGGGCCATCACGACGGTAGGAAAATCCACGGTCCGGATCGTCCACCTGAAAGCTTGACATGCCAAGGTCGGCCAAAAGGCCATCACAACCATCCACCCCAGATTCGGCAAAGGCGGATTCAAGGCCTGCAAAATTGCCTTGAAAAATGCGGAAAGGGTTACCTGTTGCCTTGAGTTTTTCCGTAGCCAGAAGGATTGCGTTGGCATCAAAATCCATGCCAATAAGGAGCCCTTCCGGTCCCGCTTTGGTTAAAAGGGCACTGGAATGGCCCCCAAGCCCTACCGTGGCATCGACATAAACCCCGCCTTCGGTCGGATCCATTATTTCCAAAACTTCACGCAACATTACCGGGACATGGCCACCAGCCGGGGTACTCCTTGGGCGTCTGCCTGGGGCATAACGGGGGCGCCTCACCCGCTTGGGTGAAGTTTCGGGGGGAGTTTCTGGCAAAGGATCTGGCTCAACTGTCATAACCTACATCTTAAAACAATTCTGGGTGATTCATGGGCAATTATCGTTTGCAAACCGATTTCCCTAAAGGACAGGTAACCTGATTCGATTGGTAAGGGATTCCTGAGTGCTTGTCGCCTGGCCAGGGTTGAGGGAAATGGCGGGGACCGCCCCTGAAAGGGAAGGTGTTGTATCATAATAGGAAGCAAAGTTGGGTCCATTTCCAAACAACCCAGTTGGGAAGGGCCTGGAACAAAGTGTTTTACCCAAGGTGGGCGGATTTCCCAAACCAGTGACTTCAAGGCGTATGTATATGGCGGAAAAGGCTCGTGCAGAAAGGCTTTGGGGCCAGTGGTTTTGGATAGTCCTTGTCTTTTTGGTGGTTATGGGTTCATCCGGTTTAGGGTGGTACCTTTACCATCGTGATCTTACCCAACCAATTGTAATACTTTCCGAAGAAGAATTACCGGATATTGAAAACCTCCCCACCAATCCAGGATATTTGGGGATAGAAGAATGTGCATCCTGCCATGAAAAGCGGGTGCGGGAATTTCGACTGACGAACCACGCCAATGCCATTCGGATTCCCGATCCCAAGCTCATGCCGCCTGGGTTTTCCCCCGGTTCCAACCGCCTATCATGCCAGGCCGGTTTGGATTTTGAAATGAAACGGGAGGGAAACGATTTCTTTTCGATGGCCTTACTTTCCGGACGGGCCGGCAAACCGCCGCAATTGGAAACAAATAAAATTGATTTTGTGTACGGATGGGGCCGCCTTGATGAGGTCAACTTTAGCTGGGACCAGGATCGGCTCCTTGAACTTCCTATGGCTTGGCTTTTTCCCCAGGAAACCTGGGGAATATCCTCTGCGTTTCGCGTTGGCGATTCGCAACGCTTTTCCCGGGAGGCGACCGCCAATTGTCTTGAATGCCACACAACCTGGTTTGCTTATTATCCGGGTTCAGGGAATCGGTACAAACCGGAGAGCTTTCTTTTGGGGGTGACCTGCGAAAGGTGCCACGGGCCAGGTAAGGACCATGTAGCCCACCACAAGGCCCATCGGGATACCCTTGAGGGTGCCAAAATTGTTGCACCGGCGGATTTGTCCCGAGACCGACAACTGGATATCTGTGCCCAATGCCACAGTAATGCCATAAGGCAAATGGGCCCACCCTTTACTTACCGACCTGGTCAACCCCTGGATCAGACCTTTCGGCCGATTCAGACCAAATTTACCGAGGACGACCATGTTGCCAACCAGTTAAAAGGACTAAAACAAAGCAAATGTTTTCAAAAGGATGAATCCCTTACTTGTACCACCTGCCACAATCCGCACAAATCCCATGAGCCTGGACAACCGGATAGTGGGGCCAAATCCTGTGCAAAATGCCACAAACCCGCTGATTGCCGTGAACAGCCCAAAATTCCCGAGGGGGTACGAGCCGATTGTGTAGGTTGCCACCTTCCCCCAAGGGTTTGGATGAATGTCAACTTTCACACCAATAACGATCGGTACTTGCCTCCCATCAGGCGGTTTGACCATCGCATTGCTGTTCATCCCGAATCGACAAAGGCGGTCCTTTTTGAATATTTTCAATCGAAAAAGGATCCTAAATCCATTGAGACAGCAGCCGATTTAAAGACCAATCTTGTAGATTATTGGACTCGTGAAACCCAGTCCCGTTGGAAAAACCACCGCATTTTGGCCGCCATTGGCTCCATTCGTGAGGTCCTTCGCATTTCCCCTGCCGATATCCAGGCAAAAAAGACATTAGCGTCACTCATTGCGAGCGAAGACTCGTTCAATGAAAAATTCTCGGAAGCGAATCAAAAATTGGGGCAGAACAATAGCCAACAGGCGGTGGCCCTTTTCGGGGAACTCCTCCGGGAAAGGCCGGAATTTGCCATGTTGGAAGGAAAGTTGGGTTTAGGGTTGGCGATGGCGGGAAAAAACCAGGAGGCCTTTAGCCACCTTGAAAAGGTTGGAGTCCTGGACCCCGATGAACCCTATGGGCATGCCATGATGGGATGGCTTGATTTCCTTGGGGGGCGTTTCGAGGAGTCTGTAAGGCACTTGAAGAAGGCGGATGAGATTTATCCCTACATGGCCAAAACGAATTTTCATCTGGGATTGGCCCTATTTTCAAATGGCCAATTTGCCCAATCCGTAAAGGCATTGGAGACCTCGCTTGAGGTGGACCCACTTCAGGCGGATGCCAGGCAGGCACTAAGCAAAGCTCTTGCAGCTTTGGGAAAGTACAAACCCTCCCTCCTTCAGGCTCGGCTTGCGGTGAAATTGGGCGGGCCAAACAAACCGGATTTCCTGTTAAACCTTGCCGATGCGTATGCCAAAGTGGGTGATCAAAATAGATTTCAGGAAACTTGCCGAAAGGGTCTGGAAATCGCCAGAAGCATGAACAACATTGAGCTTGCCGTGGAATTTCGCAAGCGTTTGGGGGAGATCCGTTAACCGACGCCAAAAAAGGTGCATTATTTGGCAATTGCCGTACTATCCAATCCATTAGTGGAAAAGTGAGGTCCGTTACTTTCCGATGCAAAATCGGGTAAACACCCGGTCAAGCAGATCGTCTGTGTAAAGCACGCCGGTCATTTCTCCAAGGGCATCCAGGGCGACCCGAAGCTCCAAAACCAAAACTTCAATAGGGTCGTCTTCAACGGCTTGGCGATGGGCTCGTCGAATTGCCCCCTCGGCCTGTTCCAATTGGGCCTGACATCTTGCAAGAGGGGGGATATTCGCCTCGGCGTTTACCTTCAACATTTCGCTAACCTTGGACTTCAGGAGGCCGATTCCTTCGCCTGTGTGGCTTGAAACCCTAGCTTCGCTGGTGAAGCCATCCTGGTTCAGGTCCGCCAAAGTTTGGACCACCAGGACGGGAATTTCACCCGGCATTGGTTTTAGTAATTTTGCCGAGGCAATCCCATTCCAGGGCAAACAGGCAACGATCAAATCGGCCTTGGGAAGGAGGCTCCAGGTCGCATTTTGGGAAACAATATCCAATTCTCCCATTGGGGAGTCGGATAATCCCGCCGTGTCCATCCAGGTTACCTTGGTACCACAAGGCAGGCTGCCAATGCCCTCCAGCCAATCACGAGTCGTTCCAGGAATGTCTGAAACAATGGCCTGGGATGGGCTGCTAATTAACAGGTTAAACAGGGTGCTTTTCCCGGCATTGGGAGGTCCTGCCAAGGCCACTCTTGGAAGGGGGGCTTGGGTATCCTTTTCCCGCATACGGCGGCGCAGGTTGATTATCTGAGCCAGGAAAGAACCCAAACTTAGAATTAATCTTTTCGATTCGACAAACGAAATGTCTTCTTCGGCAAAATCCAAACCAGCTTCAAGGTCTGCCAATAAATCCAGAAGCTCCCTGCGCAATTCTTCGGCAGGATGGCGAATGCCTCCCGCAAGCTGCTCCATGGCAAGTGCCAATTCGGCGGGTTGCTTTGCTTTGGAGATTGCCACCACGGCTTCGGCCTGGGAAAGGTCGATGGAACCCGACAAAAACGCCCTAAGACTAAATTCCCCCGGTTGGGCGGGTCTGGCCCCTCCGGCAACAAGACTTTGGATGACCAAGTCCAAAAGGGGCAAGGATCCCACGCAATGTAATTCAGCCGCCTCCTGACGGGTATATCCGGTTCCGTGTGGCCAAAAATGGATCGAACAGGGCACCCATCCAAACAATCCGGGAACGGAAAGGGTTCCTTCCACCCAATGGCGTTTGGCGACATTGGGCCAGCCTTGTGGGGCAATTTGGGGACGAAAAAGGGTGGAAATCAGGCAATGACAGCCTGTTCCACCAAGGCGAATGACGGCCCTTTCCGAGGGTTCCGCCGGGGTCGCCAAGGCAACAATGATATCTTCCAGGGCATGGCTTGTCCGGGAGGAAAGCATTTGAATGCCTCAAGGGCGAAGGATCAAAAGGAAAGCTATTTTGAAGCGCGTTTTTTGATGTCTTCAAACCAATTCCTGAAAGCATGAACCTTGGCGGCAAAGCCTGTTGGTGCCGCCTGGTCCTTTACAACGCGGGTTTTGCGCCGGGAGAAATCCTCCTTGGTGGCAGTTTTTGGTAAAACCACCTCCACATTTCCCGCTGTTTGTACCGACAAGGGTAATTGCTTGGGCAGCAATTTGCGTTCGGCAAGGGACCAGAGACTTGAAGCAATGAAATAAAGGCACATTCCCGAGGCAACCCGGTAAAACATCAAACCCATTACCAGCGTCATGATCATGGTCATCCGTTGCTGCATCTGTTGTTCTTCGTTGGTGGGAGGAGGCATAAACCATTTTTGCTGAAGGACCATGAAACCCATGGCAAAAAGAGGTAATAGGTTAAAGGAAGGCCCAAAATACAATAATGATCCATAGTCTGCCGGACGGCTAATCATGGGGATATTATCGCCCCAGGAAAACATTGCATCGGGGGCGGCAAGGTTGTCTACCCATGTTGGCCAAAAGGGTTCAAGCCTGAAGCGGATACTTTCCTGCAAGGCAAAGTACAATCCCATGAAAATGGGCATTTGAAGCAGGATTACCCAGCAACTTCCCACCGGGTTAATGTTGTATTTTCGGTAGAGTTCCATTTGGGCCTTTGCCATACCCGGTTTGTCTTCCTTATGTTTTTCCTGAAGGACTTTGAGTTCGGGAGCCAACATTTGCATTTTAAGGCTCATTAGGGCCTGTTTGCGGCTCATGGGAAACATGATTCCCCGAACCATGACGGTAAGGAGGATAATGCAAAGGCCATGACTCGGGACGATGAAACTCATCAAGGCGAGCACTTTGTGGAGGAAATTGGTCAGGAAAATGACCACCCAGGAGAATCCGAAAAACCAGCGCCCAAATGCCGAAGGGTAGTCGACAATGGTTGCCAGTTTAAGGGTTTCCGAATAGCGGTTGATCAGGGCCGGATCGACCTTTTGTTCTCCACGGGCGTATTGAATCTGGGAAGGCTTGGCGGGACCGTGGTAGAGGATATAGCGGTGATTTGCCGTTTGGCCGGGTTTGAGTTCCATCGGGGCACTGCTTACCCGGATGGTAACATCATCCAAAAACAGGGATTGTGCCTTTAAAGGATCCAAAAAGTCTACAGCCACAAACCGGAAACTGCCCGCCTCAGGATTGCTTTCCCAAATGTAACGGAATGCCACCTGGGACATGGGAACAAGTTCGGCCGCCGCCTTTCTTGCGCCATCGGTGGGGGCTATCCAATAGGTTTGCTTTCTGCCTTCGGGACTCTGAATAATCAATTGACCGTTACGCCGCTCAAGCAAAAGCCCTTTGCAAAGAGCCACTTCCACCGTTGGTCTGGCCCTCCGAATGACAAAGGGATCGTCTTTTTGACGATCATCAATGGCAATTGCCGAGGTGAAATATTGCAACGCCACCGCTGCATAACGGATGAACCTGTCCGCAGAATCAACCTCATATCCACCCAGGGAGGTGCTAAGGGCCCGGCCATCCTGGTAATCCCGGTCAAAAGTTCCTTTGCGGTCTTCGTGGCCGATCATGCTATTTTTGAAGATTGTGGTATACCAACCGCCTTCGATGGGAAGTCCCCTCCCACCTGTGAGTTGATAACGGAAGGGAATCGATTTGCCTTCCCCCGGCAGATTTTCCCTGGAAACCCGGATTTCCAAACCTATATGATATTCCCCTTCGTAGAGTGAAAATATCTTGTCAATTCGGATGTCTCTAAGCGTGGTCCGAAATGTCACCCAACTCCCCCGGGCACCATCTTCCCTGGTAACCTCCTGGATTGGCTTGCCTTCCGGGCCAAACACAACATCCCAGGATACCTTGCCGAGCGTGTCCAACGGGTATTCGCCCTGGCCATCCCCGGGATAGTGATAAAGCAAAAACGATCCGGCCTTGGTGGTTTCATCCAGCGGGATAAGGTCAAGAGTCGCAGGTTCCCCATCGGCTTCTTTTACCAGTGATCCGTTAATGTCTGCTTTTCGAAATTTGTTCAGGACCAAGGAACGAACACAAGCCCCTTGCGGGTCCAGGAGGGCCTGGATATGAAATGCCGAATCTTTTTTGCCGGAACCAATGGTCACCCAGGTTTCGCGCTTCCACGGAGTGAAAGATTTTTGAAGGGAAACTCCGGAAGGTTGGGGGGTGGGTTTTTCGGCGGAACCCTTTGCGACATTTGGTCTGGAAGGGTCATTTTCCAGGTCTGTTTTTTTTCCATCGCCATCAAGCCCGGCTTCCATCGCCACCGGATTATCTCCGCCTTTCTCCGGTTTTTTGGGGGGGAAAAAGAAATTGCCAAGTTCCATCCACAAAAGGAACATGCCAAAGATCAGAAAAATCGTCCACCAATTATTTTGACGCATGGGATCCGAATTCAAGGGTTTCGAGGAAAGGAGTATTTTGCCTTTTGGAACAAGGAAAAACGGAATGGATCATCTGCCCTGCCGCAAACGATCCCCAAGGAAGTTGTTGAGTTCCGGGATTGCGTGAATCTTTTTCACGGTCTTGTCAAGATCATATTCCACCCGGTGGAAATGGATACGGCCGGAATCGTCCAAAATCACATAGCAGGCTCGGGGGTCCAAATCACGGGGTTGGCCCACGGAACCAACATTACACATGATTTTTTGGTCCCCGGGAAAAAAGATGTTGTCAAACTGGTCAGGAGAGCGGAACTGGTACTGATTGGATTCCAACTGGGTGAAAATACCCGGGACATGGGTGTGTCCCTGAAAACAGGCTTTGGGGACCTTCTGAAAGATGATCTCCATTTTTCTCTGGTTGTAAATATCGTCCGGAAAGACATACTCATTGGTTGGATTGCGAGCCGAACCATGAACAAAGAGGTAAGGATCCTCCCTGTGCAATTTGGGACGGATCGAAAGGAAATCCAATCGATCCTGGCGACGAGTGGTGGATTCGTGCGAATGCTCAAGCTGATCGCGAGTCCAAAAGATGGCCTGTTCCGCAGCTGGATTAAACCCTTCGGGGTCGAAAATCGCAGCGTTATCGTGATTTCCCATGAGGACCATGTCAAAATCGGTTACAAGGTCCACACATTCCCTGGGATTGGGCCCATAGCCGACGACATCCCCTAAACAATATCGCTGGGTCACACCTGACTTGGTTTTTATATCCGCAAGAACCGCAATGAGGGCCTCGAGATTACCATGGATATCGCTAATTATTGCCTTCACAAACCGTTTCCCGATACAATCCAGGATTTTTACAAGAACAAACCCAGCAATTGGTATTTATTCAGGATACCGTCCTCGGGGCCTTTTTTCAAAAACAGTTCCACATTTCTTAACGGTTTTGGGAACTTGTCCCTGATTGAAAGTGGGGCCCTTGGCCTTGCCAAAATCGGACATCCTGATCCGGGTGATGTCTGGACCAAATCCATTGGGCGACTTCCACCATTGTATCCACGGAACTTGTTAGTTCTTTCCTTGGGACCCCTAGGAATTCCGGTTTGGTGTTTGTCCAGGTTCCTTGAGCGGATTCCACAACAAACGCTCGGTTTTGCCCGACCGTCAAAACACTTTGGGCATCTCCCGGGACCCCTACCATGGGGCGTTCACCCGGTTGCGAAAACAGGACTACCCCACCTGGGCTGAAAGTCTTCAACCAAACCCCAGGATGGATTTCAGGTTTTTGACGGTTAACGGGTAATTGGGGTGCTCCCGCAGGGTTTATGGAGTCCGGGACCCGCCCCTCAAGCCGTAACTCGAATCGTCCAGCTGTGGGTGCCTCAAAAAAGATATGCGACTCAAAAACAGCACTGTTTAATGTGTGATCAATCAAAAGGGGAGGGCCAGAGGCTTGCCCCACAATGGCCCGATCGGCCAAGCGCAGGTTTCCTTTAGTGGGCTCTACCCGAACCAATTTGGGTTTGAGATCCGCAATGGGTAGGCGGCTTGATTTGCGATCCGTTTTGGTAAAATAGGGATCTCGTGGTTCACGCCATTGGACGGTTACCCGAACAAGGGTGCCAACCGGGAGTTCTGGCTGGACTTGGCCAACACCCTGGGGTTGGAAATAAAGAGACATGTTCTCAGCAGGAAAGGGATCTTTACCATCGTTCAGCGGGGACCACTCCATCACCCCGTTGCCATCGTGGTCGCGTAATGTCCCGTTCCAGGATTGGCCAGGGCGATCTCCGGCAGACTGTAGCCAAAGTGCCCCTCGAAAAGGCCGATCATCCATCCACCGACTAAGGGAACTAGCTCCGCTTCGGGGTAACCCTTCATTCCAAACCAGCGGGCAGAGGACCAATCGAACCTTGGCAAGTTCGGTAAGAATTGCCTGATGGGCCAAAAGGCGCTCCAACCGCAAGTGATGTGCCTTTTCCAGACTTTCGGTCTCTTTTAATCTTTTTTGATAGTCCATCCTTAATTGAACGGATTTCAAATCTTCGGCAAAATCATCCCCATTTTCGTCTTTCCAGCGTTTTTCCACGCCAGCCCGGAGGTCCTGGAGGTCTTGGCGATCATTGCGAATTTCGGCCATCCTTTGAGCCAATACCTCATCCACCAAGGCATCGTCACCACTTATTGCCCGAGCGATCCGATGGACCATTGCAGGTACCGAGGAGTCTACCCTAACCAAAATCAGTTTCGAATCGGGATGGCTGTTCATCAGGTTTTGGGCAAGGATAGTCCCGTGACCTTTTTCATTGGCCGGCCCCAAAAAAGGATCCGGGAGGATTTGCCCGTTGCGCTCTGCGGTCAGGTCAATATACCGAATCCCATTTGTGACTCCTGAGGCTCCCTTGGTCAATCCTGGCCAACCCCGGAAATCATCATCGAGGATGGCAATGGTTTCCCTGGATGACTTTCCTTTTCCTATATCCACGGATTCCGAGCGAACGAGCTCCTTGCGAACGGGTTGGTAGCCTTTTATCAAACTTACACTTCCCGAAGTTGCATAGGGCCCTGGACGAATAGCATTTACCTCGGCAAGGTTGGCCATTTTTCGAACCTCTGTGACTGGCCCCATTATTGTTACAGCGGGCCCTAACAATGCTTCAAAGGCAACCTTGGGCGCGATTTCTGCCAGGTGCTTTATGGCGGAAGCTTGATCAGGAAAGGGTTCATCGAAAAGGACCTCCACCCGAATCACCTTGTTAGCTTCTGTGATAACTGTCCGGAGTTCAGGCGCAACCTTCTCCATCCCGGCGGGCAACATTTCAGGGCCTGGAATGGCGGCAACACCCTGAGCTTGGGGATCTGCCCAAAGGACCAAAACCGGTTGGTAGAGGGGTCGTGTATTTTCCTTCGAAAGAGGTTTGCCTAAAGTCAATCCAATTTTCATCAGGCTTGCGGTGGGGATCATCCCCAACAGTCGGGTACCAAGGTAAGTGTCATAAACCCCTGCTTCCTTGAAACCCAATTTTTCCAGATCTGCGTGGGTCGCTCCAGAAGTTTCCAAAAGAATGCGTTGGCTTCCCCGTCCCAACATCATTTCCACCCGGACAAGGGCATCGGGTGTTTTGCCAAGGTCAAATCCTTCGGGAGTTGCCAAAACCGATCGTATCGCGGTAAGGCTAGCTACCCGGTGGACCGACTTGGAGGGAAGGATTCCAGTTAACAGGATGTGATGGGCGTTTTCTGGCTCGCTGGGATCAGGATCTTCTTCGTAGTCCCTTTCGAATCCGGCGGATTTGAGCTGGGCCATCATCTCCCGATAGGCAAATATCCGGGTGAATCGTTCGGCATCAATACTATAGTGAAGCACCACCCGGACCTTGGTGGGCATCAAGGAAACCAACGGCCATTGAGGCAAAAGGGAGGAGGAAAAGTTGGTACCCGGCCGACTTGGCGATTGTGCCCAAAGCCAGGGACCCGAAAGGGTGACCACTCCCACCAAGGGGAGAATCCAAGCCAAGGCAAGCGGGAGCCAATTCATCTTTGGGCCGTGTTTCCGATCCATGGGACCCTCATAGTTACTGGCAATAGGCCAAGGTTTCGACGAAATTCTCCCCGGAATTCATCATGACAACTATGGCACACATGCCGAAGATTGCACGCCAAAGGTGAAATCCTGTGGAGTTCCCTGATTTAAGCAATCCATACTACTGGAAAAGCCTTCCCACCTTGGAGGGGAAAACCCCGGGTAAAGTAAAGGAAAATCATATTGCGGACACAAATGTCCTTTTGTTGGCCCAAAACGATAATAATGCTAACTGACGATAAAAAAGTAGTCCTAAAGCCAAAGAAATAGCAGATTGGCCATACTTTGGTTGGAATTGGAAAGGGGCTCCCGATGGCCCGTTTTGCCAAGCCGGGAGGTTGGGACCCAACTCCCGATTTACGATTTTGCCGACAAGGACCCTAAAGATCAACACGATGGGACGCTTCGGCATTTGATTTTTGCCAAAGGAATTGGATACACCCGATGTGTTTCATGGTGATGGCACAGGCCATAGGGGACCTACCAGTGGAGGTCAAGGAGAAGCTGATTTCAAAGAGTACAGAGATTCAAAAAAAGGAGGAGATGACCATAAATATTTCCACCTAACCCCCAATCTCCGGGCCGACTTTTGCGAAATACTCTCTCAAACCAGCCTTTTATGGAAAGCAAGGATCGCAAAATAGTAATGAACATTTCTATTCGAATGACAGGGATACGGGGCAAGGATACCTTTTTTTTGGCACCCGACTATTCTGGTTTCTTGGGCCCTATCCATAAAATCACCAATCGATAAAAAAATCATTGGGCAGGATGCTCCCTTGAGCCAAACATTTTTCGGAGAAACCCATGGATGGCCCATCGGATAGTCCCATTTATCCGGCCTTGATCCTTTTTGATTTTGATGGAACACTGGCCGATAGTTATCCCGCCATCACCTCATCGGTAAATCATACCCGCCTAGCCTTTGGCATGGCGCCTTTGGAAACAGATGTAGTCAAGCGCTTTGTTGGCCGGGGTCCCGAGTACCTGCTGGGGAATACGGTTCCCGGCGTGAATTACGAAGCAGCTTTTGCCCTTTACAAAGCCCATCACCCTACGGTTCTTGCTTCGGGGACAGTCCTTTTACCAGGCGTCCGGGAAGTGCTTGCCCAGCTGAAAAACAAGGGGGTTTTGCTTGGTATTTGCAGCAACAAACCTCGCCTTTTTACCCAATTGTTGGTTGGATACCTTCAACTCACCGACTTTTTTTCCTGGATCCTTGGGCCGGAAGATGTGGTCCATCGAAAACCCGCCCCTGATATGTTGATTGAAGGGTTAAAAAGGTCAGGCCTTGCCCCCGGACAGGTGCTTTATGTGGGAGATATGTCCGTGGATGTCCAAACCGCCCGATCTGCGGGAATCCCCATTTGGGCGGTGGTAACGGGTTCCGAGACGGAAGCAGAAATCAAGGCGGCCGGTCCTGACCGGCTCTTTGATTCGATGGCAAACCTTTATCAAACGCTTTGCTCCGAAGGTTTTGGGTCTACCATTTCCTGAAGGGATGAGAACTCCATTATGGCCCGATTGATTGTTGTTCGTGGTATCGACGAAGGGAGTACCCATGAACTTGTTGGGGATTCGATGGTTTTGGGGAGGGATGGTTCCACTCCACTGCGTCTTCATGACACCGAAATTTCCCGTAAGCATGCGGTTTTTGAGTGCCAGGGAAATCATTGGAGGTTGCGTGATTTGGGTAGTGTCAACGGCACTCAAGTAAATGGACGCACCATCCAGGAGGTTCAGCTTCGCCCAGGTGATCAGATTCAAATGGGAAAAAGTGTCCTTGTTTACAGCGAACCCGGCCAAACCGTAGTCCAAAGTGACTTGGCGGAACGCATTCGGTTGGTAAGCCAAAAGGGGAAATCGGAGGAAATCGGAACCATTATCGGACGCTTGGAAGATTCGTTATATCCCTTGAATCCCGGCCAATGGACAGTTGGCGATTCAAAAAACCCCTCAGAAGGTGGGGAGGCACCCTGGCTTCGAACTGCCCTAACTCACCTTTCTGTCCTTTATGAAACAAGCCGTGCGATTGGACAATTTTCAGACCTTGAGGATCTCCTGGACCGGATACTCAATTTGGTATTTACCACTTTGGGTGCCGACCGGGCTTGTATCCTGTTGGATCCCCAAACGGACCAATTGAGACCGGGGGAGCCACCCGATCCTACCAGACTTGTCCCTCGAGCGGTGAAAAATTTTGCCAATCAAGCTTCCTCGGAGGGCAAAAATGAGGCTCTTTTGGTGAGTCGGACCCTGCTTGACCATGTATTAACCAGACGGGAGGGGTTACTGGTTAACGATACCACCATGGATAGTCGATTCCAGCAGGCTCAAAGCATAGTAGCAAACCGTGTTCGCGAGATTTTGTGTGTTCCCATGTTGGGCCGCCATGAACTGGTTGGCGTCCTTTATGCGGATCGCCTGGCACCTGAAGGGGCAGGCCTTCCCAATCCCGTTCCCGGCTTCAACATGGACCATCTTCGGGTGGCCGGGGCCATCGCTCATCAAGCGGCTTTGGCCGTTGAGGAATCCAAGCATTATGAGGCCATGATTCAATCCGAAAGGTTAGCGGCTGTGGGCCAAACCATGGCCGGTGTTTCCCATCATATCAAAAACATCCTCCAAGGGCTTAAAAGTGGTGGTGAAATCCTTTCCATGGGCATTGGTTCCAGGGATTGGGAATTGGTTACCCAAGGTTGGAAAATTGTCGAACGCAACCAAACCAGGATTTACGATCTGGTTATGGATATGCTTGGGTATTCCAAAGAGCGCGAACCCGTTCGTCTCCCTTGTGATCTGGAAAAAATTGCCAGGGAGATTGTGGAATTGGAATCGTCTTTGGCAAAAGAGCGCGGAATCCAACTGACTTTGCTTTCCTGCTTGGGGATGCCGATGGTCGAGGCCGATGCCGAGGAAATCCACCGTGCACTCCTTAACCTGGTAACCAACGCCTTGGACGCTTCCCAGGAAGCGGAACACCCCCAAGTGGAGGTTGAATTGGGGGTTGAGTCTGGGGGAATGGCGATCCTTTTTGTCAGGGATAACGGAATGGGGATTTCTCCAGGGGATACCGAAGCCATTTTTCGCCCCTTTTTCAGCACAAAGGGATCGCGAGGCACTGGTTTGGGCCTTCCCCTCAGCCGAAAAATCCTGCGGGAACACGGGGGTGATTTGACTGTGATTAGCGAGCTGGGCCGCCAAACCGAATTTCGCATCCGGTTACCGATTCGTTCGGCTTCCATGGAAACCGGGACACCCATGAACCCAACCATGGCCCCTTCCACAAAAGTCATGTCCACCCCGTTCAAACCCTAATTCCGGGCGGGCCTGTATGTCGTGAACCCCCGTTTTTACCACCATAATCCAAATTTATCCTCCGAACATTCCATTTTGGACTGTTTTCAACCGCGGTCACTAACCTGAAACATCCGTTTTTTGAACCAATACTTTCCGGGTGGCCTTTAATTGTTAAAGCCAACCTGACCGGAACAATTTGCTTTTTCAGAAATTCTTTCCACCGTTTTGCCCGAAAGACCCGGCGGATGCGGTTTTTTTATTGGATCTTTGGAATTCCTTGGGAGAATGGAAACCACACTCCCAAAAGGGGAGGCTGAGTTTTTCACCCAAGAGTCGTCATCGTGGCGGGCTACTTTCAAAAAGCGAATGCCATTTGCCTGGTGTTAATGACCGGGATGGGTGGCACCCTAACCGCCTTTGAGGATGCCGGCTCCAAGGAGCCTATTCGCCTACCTGTTTTGCCTGGGTTGATCATGCTATCCTGTGACCAAAACATGGAACGGACCCTGTTGATCCGCCGTGCGTTTCAAGAGGACAAGGAGCTTGGCCCCCACAACCTTTGCATCCGGTATAAGGACGGTTTGGTTACTTTGTGGGGCCCAGTCGAACGGCGGGCCCTGATTGATATTGCTCGAAAAAAGGCTTCCCTTCAAAAAGGTGTCGTGGAGGTTCGCTCAGAATTGTACCTTGGGCGAAGCGGGAATAGATCCGTTGGCCCACCCTCCTCCGGTTTGCCTTTTGAGCAACCTGTCCGGGTCCAGGCGGCCTCACCTAATCCTGAAACAGGGGCTCTTCCCTCCCAGTCCTTACGGGAAGACCATACCAAAAAAGTTGGATTGGAATCGGGAAGGGGAGCTCCTTTTTTACCACCTCTCCTAATCGCCTCCGGTGGGCCCCCGGCGGGAGTCCAGATTCTGGAAAAAGATGAGGTTCCACCCAAAGCCCCTGTATTTGTACCGCTAAGTTTTGGGGGAATTGGGCCAATGGAAAATCCTCGCAAGCCTATTTCCGGACCCAAGATTCCTGCCCTTGACATATCGGAAGAGCTGGCCCGCCTTCGTGGCAGTCAGGCCAGATTCGGAAGTATCCAATGGATTCGACGGGGGAATCATTTGTTCATTGTTGTCCCTGGGGCAGATTTGGCAGCAGGATCGGAGTTTAGCAATTTGGCTCGGCAAATCCCTGGAGTCGATTCGGTTTCCGTTCTCATGAACACCAGATAATCCCCAAGGCAATGAAAGTGGCCCATTTTCCCCAAATGGTTGGCCAGTGCCGGTTTTGATAGAATTTCCCTGAAGCTTGAGGTTGCTTTGAATTAGGGGATTATTGGGATGACTCCACTTCGTGGTATCGTGCTGGCCGGTGGGAAGGGAACGAGGCTTGGAGAACTGACCAGGGTCACTAATAAACATTTACTTCCCGTTGGCCCCTATCCCATGGTCTATTTTCCCCTGAAAAAATTGGCGGGGGTTGGCCTTGGTGACATTCTCCTTGTTTCGGGTACAGAACATATGGGGGATTTCGTTGAACTCCTGGGTTCTGGCAAGGACCACGGCTGTCAAATCACCTACAAAGTTCAGGACGAAGCAGGAGGCATTGCCCAGGCCCTTGGTTTGGCAAGACTTTTTTCCCATGGAGCCAGATCGCTGGTGATCCTCGGGGATAACATTTTCGAGGATTCCCTTCACGACCTTGTTGCGGAAGCTGAAAAACAGCCAAACGATGCCTTCGTCCTCCTCAAGGAGGTTCCCGATCCACAGCGTTATGGGGTAGCTGAAATCCAGGAGGGCCGCATTGTCGGTATTGAGGAAAAACCAAAAGTCCCCAAAAGCAAAATGGCTGTGGCGGGGATTTACCTTTATCCTGCGGATGTCTATGAGGTGATACGAACCTTGAAACCGTCCCATCGGGGCGAGTTGGAAATCACCGATGTCAACAAATTTTACCTTAGCCAGGGGCGGCTTCGTAGTCGTCCTTTAAAAGGCTATTGGACGGATGCGGGAACCCCTGAGTCATTGGGCCATGCCAACGATTTGGTCAGGAATTCCATGCCCCGCTTTGTTTAGGGCAAATGGACCGGGACTAGGTGGTTTCATGGGATGGGATGCTTGGATTTTTGCATTTTTGGTCCTTCTCGGTCATAGTCAGTTGGTGGTTTTCCTTCACAACAGAATGTATAGTCTTGCAGTTGACCACAAAACAACCGACCGAATTCAACTGGTTCATTTTTTGTGGCTTTGCATTGGGCCCATAACCCTATATTTCCTTTGGTCAGGTCAGGTCCCAAGTCCACAAACCACCGATCCCGAATGGTTTCGGTCGCTTCTTTGGGGATTGGCGGCGGTTGGCTTGATCGGCCCTCCCATGGACATTTACCTTCGTTCCATCCGAAGGAAAATGGCACCGGCTTCCACTCGAAGCCCATTGCAAGCCACAATAGTAGGACATCCAGGAAATTATGTCAGCTCCGGGATTTGGGGACAAATCGCCCAAATACCAGGAAACCGGTCCCTCTATCCCATTCTTGAGTGTTCCGAGGTTCCAATTGCAGGATTGCCTTTGGCACTGGATGGGTTAACGGTTCTTCATTTGAGCGACCTACATATCAAAAAAACTCCCAACCGTCTCTTTTTTGAGACCGTGGCGGAAGAACTGGCCAAATTGGAACCTGATCTGATTTGTTTGACTGGAGACCTGGTGGAAAAGGGTGGAAGCGCTCATGCCGATGTGTTTCGGTCTTTTCTCAAACGCTTAAGGTATCTTGAGGCGGGTTTGGCCATTTTGGGCAACCATGATTTTTGGCACTCAACCAAACCAACGCTAAACATTCTTGAGGATTTGGGGTACCTGCACCTTGGCAACAAAAAGAGTACAATTCGAATTCGTAATACCAATGTATCCCTTTGGGGTTTGGAATATCCATGGAATTCGGAATTACCCGAGGGTTGGAAACAACCCTTTGAAGAATGGACCCTTTGTCTTTCCCACACACCGGACCATTTTTCGCGGTTTGCCCGCCTGGGCAAAGGACTGATGTTGGCCGGCCATGTTCATGGTGGTCAGATCCGGGTACCTTTTTTCGGCCCCGTGATCATGCCTAGTGCTTATGGACGGACCTTTGACCAAGGTTGGTTTCGGCGAAAAAATGCTTATCTTCATGTCAGCCAAGGCCTGGGCGGAGGTCACCCCATTCGTTTTGGTTGTTCCCCCGGGGCTAGTCTCATTACCCTGAAGGCATCCAGCGAAACCTAAACCATCATTCTCCCTCCTGCGAAAAGTCAATTGCCCGTGGCTATTGAATTGCCATTGAACCTGCTCTTTTCTGGCAAGGATCCGGATTCATTCTAAGCTAGTCGGAAGAGCTTTTGTATCGGACCATTTGCATTGTTCGAAGGGCGTGTTGTTGGGCATGACTGAACCACAAGAAATCCATCCCTCTGGTGCCACGGAAGTCCTGGACCAGCCTAAAGTCGTGAGCTATAAACCCTGGAATGTGATTCTTCTCAATGATGACCACCACTCGATGCCCTTTGTTGTAACAGTGGTTCAAAAGGTCATCCGGTGCGATTTAAACCATGCCACCAGAATCATGGCCGAGGCACACCTCCATGGAAGGGCCATCCTGTTCACAGGTTGTTTGGAACAGGCGGAACTCAAACAGGAACAGGTATTTTCAATTCCTGAGGGCTCCATTGGGCCTTTAGGTTGCGTATTGGAGCAGGCGGTTTAGGGATGTTTTGGACAAATAGTGGAAAGGCGGGTTTTATGGCGATTTCTCCCCTCGAAATAGGCGTTTGTTCTTGGTCCCTTCAGGTAACCAGCATTCCCGAGCTTAAAGGATTTATGGATTTACTTGGAATGAAAGCGGTGCAAATTGCCTGTGGTGATCCCCATCATGCATCCTGGGAAGAGGGAGACGAAATGCCCAAGGTCGCTTTGGCAGCCGGTTTGGTCATGACCGGAACCATGCTTGGATTTCCCGGGGAGGATTACACCACCCCGGCGACCATTCAAAAAACCGGAGGCTTTGGCGATCCCGCTACCCGGCCAGAACGCCTTGCCAGGCTCGAATGGGCCTTGGCCCGTACCCGAGCCCTTGGCCTCAAGGATATGATGCTCCACGCTGGTTTCCTGCCTGACCCAAAGGATCCCTCCCGCAGGGCATTCCTTGACACCCTGGGCGAGGCGGCATCACTGGCCAAGGCCAAGGGGATTACCCTTGCCTTCGAAACTGGTCAGGAAACCGCAGATTTATTGCTTGAAACCATGAAAGATTTGGCCTGCGACAATTTGCGTATCAACTTTGACCCGGCCAATATGCTTCTCTACGATAAAGGCGATCCCATTAGGGCTGTAGAAATTTTGGGGCCCTACATCCAGTCCGTTCATGTCAAGGATGCCTTTCGTCCCCAGGCAGTGGGTGAATGGGGCACCGAGGTTCCCCTGGGCCAAGGAGAAGTCGGAATGGAAAAGTTTCTTCGTGGATTAAAAATGGCGGGTTACACCGGAGCCCTTTGTATCGAACGCGAGGTTGGTAATCAGGCGGCGAGATTCGCCGATATTTCAAACGGTGCCAAACATCTGCAAAATGTGTTAGCGGGGTTGGCGTAACCTTGGCAGATAATCCACCCAAACCGATCATCGAAATTAGCCAGCTCCATCGTACCTACCTTGTTCAGGACAAGTCGCCTGGTTTTTGGGCGGGGATTAAGTCCCTTTGGAATAGAAAATACAAAACGGTGGAAGCGGTAAAAGGCGTTTCCTTTTCCATTCAAGCGGGTGAAATGGTTGGGTTTTTGGGCCCCAATGGGGCCGGTAAAACCACCACACTCAAGATGCTCTCGGGACTGATTTATCCCACCTCAGGGTCGGCGACGGTGATGGGCTATGTTCCCTGGCAACGGGACGATGCTTTTCGCCGGTCATTTTCCCTGGTTATGGGCCAAAAAAACCAGCTTTGGTGGGACCTTCCTGCGGCGGACAGTTTTGAACTTCACCGCGAAGTGTATTCTTTGGAAAAGGATCGTTTTGAAAAAACTTTGGGTCAGTTGATCGAACTATTCGGCGTGGAAAAGCTGGCCCGACAGCCTGTTCGGGAACTTTCCCTTGGCGAACGAATGAAAATGGAGTTGATTGCCTCCCTTTTGCATGAACCCCGTGTCCTTCTTCTGGATGAACCAACGATTGGGCTTGATGTCGTTGCCCAAATTGCCATTCAAAGGTGCCTAAGGGAGTATAACCAGAGCCGGGGGGCAACCATCATGCTTACCAGCCATTACATGAAGGATGTGGAAGCCCTTTGTGAAAGGGTTTTGGTGATTGCCCGAGGTTCATTGATTCATGATGGGAAACTTTCCGGATTGGTGGAGCGATTTGGTCAGGAAAAACTCCTCAGATTGCATTTCGAGGGAACGGCTCCCCCGGATTGGGTGACCCAACTTGGCCCGGCGGATATTCAGGGGCCCATAGTTCAAATGCGACTAGGTCGTTCCGAGGTTGCTTCCGTGGTGGGCCGGATTCTATCGCATGGGGGCCTTATCGACTTGGGCGTCCAGGATCCCCCGTTGGAAGAGGTGATTGCCAAACTGTATGCGGAAGATTCCGAGGATGCCAAGGCGGGTCTCAATGAATAGCCTTGGTAAATTATCATTGGTACCCGGCCACCCCAAGGCTCCCGGTTTTTTAGGTTCCATCGGAAAATACATGAACATCCTGAGGGTATCCCTGGTCGAAAGGCTGGCCTATCGCGGGGATTTTCTCCTTGGGACAGTTCTGCGATTCCTTCCGATGATTAGTGCCATTTTTCTTTGGAAAGCCGTCTATCAGGGCGCGGAAACAGAGGTTCTTTCGAACTATACCTACTCCCAGGTGATTGCTTACCTTCTGCTGGTTCATATCAGCCGGATGTTTTCAAGTATGCCCGGCCTTGCCGCCGGGGTGGCAAGAGATATTCGAGACGGGAACCTCAAACGCTATCTCATCCAGCCTTTGGATTTTATGGCGTACCTCCTTGCCTACCGAGGGGCTCACAAGATTGCCTATATCGCCACCTCTGCACTCCCCTATTTGGGTTTGTTCACCCTTTGCAGTGGATATTTTGAAACGACTCCATCGCTGGCAACCTTGGGCCTTTGGTTGATCACGCTTTTTTTGAGCTTCCTTTTGGGTTATTTTTTCGAATTGACGCTGGGAATGCTTGGGTTCTGGATGCTCGAAGTGTCCTCCTTTTTATATCTGGTAAATACGCTAAACTTTTTTGTCTCCGGGCATTTCTTTCCCATTGACCTTATGGAGCCAGAGGGTTTGGCAACCATTCTTAAAATGCTACCCTTTCAGTTTTTGGCTTATTTTCCCGCTGCGGTTTTCCTTGATAAAATTCCAATCCAACAAATCATTCCCCTGGTGGGCGTCCAGATTCTATGGGTTGTTTTCTTTGCCCTGGCCGCACGGATCCTTTGGCGATTGGGCCTGAAGCGTTATAGTGCTTTTGGAGGCTGAGCCTGTGAAATCCTTTGGCCGTTACTTTCGGTTACTGGCATGTTTTGGCAGGTTCAGCATGGCCAGTGAGTTGGCCTTTCGTTGGAATTTCCTGATGAAGATTGCCTTGGAACTTTTATGGTTGGTGATCCTGCTCACTTTCTACAAAACCCTTTTTGCCAAAACCAGCATTATTTCGGGTTGGACCGAAGGCGAATATCTCTTTTTTGTGGGATGCTACTATACCCTGGAAGGTGTGATTGAAAGTTTGTTCCTGGAAAATGCCACGGAATTTGCCGAACTCATTCGGAAAGGGGATTTGGATTTCTATTTATTAAAACCGGTGGATGAACAATTTTTGGTGAGTTTCCGAAAGTTTGATTGGTCCACAGCCCCCAAAATTTTGATTGGGGGGGGACTCATGGGCATTGCCCTTTTTCAATTGGATTGGGTTTTCGACCCACTGAAGGTGGTTGGTTTTGTCTTCCTGTTTAGCGGTGGGGTTGCTCTTTCCTACGGTTTTTTACTCGCCCTGGCTTCCACCTCGGTTTGGTTGGTTCGCAATCAGTCCCTTTTGGAATTGTGGTGGCTATTCACTACCTTGATGCGGTATCCCAGGGAAATCTATCAAAGCGGTTGGGCTTGGAGCCTTTGGGTTTTTTTCTCCCTGGTGGTCCCGGCAATGTTGGTTGTTAGCATTCCCTCTGAAATCATGGTAAGGTCCCTGGACCCTTTTTGGTCGTTTTGGGTGATTGCTTCTTCGCTCCTTGTCCTCTGGGCAAGTCGCAGGTTTTTTCAACTGGCCATCAGGAGCTATCGAAGCGCCAGTAGCTAATGCTCGGGTTCCATTTCCTGAGCCAGGTGCCCTAATTTCCAAACCATGGGGATTTTCAGGTCGTAGGATACCAAAAGTCCATGGTTTTTATCCTAATGGCATTTTCCCAAGGAAGTTATCCATGAAAAATCCGTTGTTTTTCCGTTCCTTATTTCCTATTGGGGTATTGATTGTCGGTTTTTGGCTATTTCCAGCCGAAAAGCTCGCTGCCGGGGAAACCGCCCTTGATCGGTATGTCAAAAAGCCCGATGCCACCTATTCCTGGAAATTGGTGCGAGAGGTCAAAGGTGATGGCTTTACCCAATATGTCCTTGACCTGAAATCCCAAACATGGCGGACCAAAGCCGAGGTGAACAAACCTGTTTGGCAACATTGGGTGATTATCACAAAACCGGATGGAGTAAAATCCGATAGGGCCTTTCTGTTCATTGGGGGGGGCGGTAACGGTGGGAATCCTCCAGCCAAGGGAGACCAAAACACGATTGCCGTCGCCAAGGTTGCCAAAACGGTGGCCGTCGAATTGAAAATGATTCCCAACCAAACCCTTATTTTTCATGGTGATGGCAAGGAACGCAAGGAAGATGACCTGATTGGCTATACTTGGGACCAATATTTGAAAACGGGCGATGAAACCTGGCCCGCCCGCCTACCCATGGTGAAAAGTGCTGTTCGAGCCATGGACTGCGTGCAGGAATTTTTGGGTGGCGAGCAGGGGGGAAAGGTCCTGATCAACAAATTTGTTGTATCGGGAGGGTCAAAAAGGGGTTGGACCACATGGTGTACTGCTGCAGTGGATGGTCGTGTGGAAGCAATCATTCCTGCGGTAATTGATGTTCTCAATGTAAATGAGTCCATGCGGCACCACTTGGGTTGTTATGGTTTCTTTACCCATTCGGTTGGGGATTATGTTCGGCATAACATCATGCAGCGGATAAACGATCCCAAGCTGACCAAACTCAATGATATTGAAGATCCCTATTCTTACCGGGATCGATTAACCATGCCCAAGTTTATCCTCAATGCGGGTGGGGATCAGTTCTTTTGCCCTGATTCTTCACAATTCTATTTTGATGCCCTGAAAGGGGAAAAATACCTTCGTTATGTTCCCAACACCGACCACTCCCTGAGGGAATCGGATGCTTTTGAAAGCCTTATTTCCTATTACGATTGCATTGTGAACGGAAAAAAAAGACCGGAATATCAATGGACCTTTGAGAAAGATGGATCGATCCGACTGAAATGTGACACTCCGGTAAAAGAGGTAAAACTATGGCAGGCAAATAATCCCAAGGCCCGTGATTTCCGATTGGAGTCCATTGGTAAAGCCTACAAAAGTAAGGTCTTAACGGACCAAGGGGATGGGGTTTATGTGGGCAAGATTGAGTCACCCAAGGAGGGTTGGACAGCCTTTTTTGTGGAAATGACCCACGAAACAGGAGGGGTTTTGCATTTGAAAACCACCTCTGGTGTTCGGGTATTGCCCGATATCCTCCCTTTCAAAGACGCTGATCCCCAAAAGGGAATCCTCGAAGAAAGGTCAGCCCGGAAATAAGGTTCCAAAAAGGCCTTTGGAAAAATTGCCAAAATGGGTTGCTTTACCGGGTCCTTTGCGGGGAAGATGGCCATAATACAAAATTGGTCATTCCCTCAAAGGGACCCAGGTTATGCTCCTTTCCGTGGTGATTCCACTTTATAACGAAGAAGACACTTTCCCTTTCCTGCTTAAACGCCTCCAGGATGCACTTTTGCAACTGGAAGATGGCTTGGCCACAGAAATAATATTTATCAACGACGGTAGCTCTGACGCCACGGCCCGCATTCTGGACGCTGCAGGATCCAAGGATGCCAGAATCAAGGCCATTCATTTCAGTCGAAACTTTGGCCACCAGGCGGCGGTGACCGCAGGGCTGGACATAGCCTCAGGTGATGCGGTTGTTGTGATGGATGCGGACCTTCAGGATCCTCCTGAATTGCTTGCCCAAATGGTTGATAAATTTCGGGAGGGTTATGATATCGTTTCTCCCCAACGAGCCAGCCGTGAGGGGGAAACATGGTTCAAAAGAACGACCGCACAGGCGTTTTATTCACTCATGCGGGTCGGGGTGGACAAGCGGTTAACCTCGCAGGTTGGTGATTTCCGGTTATATAGTAGAGCGGCCGTTTTGGGTATGCGGGGGCTAAGGGAACGACATCGTTTTCTTCGTGGAATGGTGGCGTGGCTCGGGTTGAAGGAGGCGGTCATTCCGTTCAAACGGTCGGCCCGCATAGCCGGGGAAACGAAGTACCCCTTGTGGAAAATGCTCCGGTTTGCCTGGACTGCCATCACTTCTTCCTCGGCCCTTCCCCTTCGAATCACCTCCTTTGCAGGTCTTTTGTCCATGTTGGGTGGATTTGTTTATCTTTTTTATATTTTTTATGTCACTTTTGTAACTCAATCTACCGTCCCGGGATGGAGTTCTTTGGCATCGCTCCAGGTCCTGTTTAATGGAGCCATCCTGCTGGCCATTGGGCTGGTTGGTGACTACCTGGCTCGGGTTTACGAGGAGGCTAAGGACAGACCTTTGTATGTAGTTGACAAAACTATGAATTTGGGTGGGTTACCCAAAGTAGAGGGTGCCCTTTGGCTTCCGGAACGGGTCAACCACAATGAAATGAACCGGGCGGCCTAATGCTTTATTCAATGGTATCTTGGCATGGGAGAACTTTTTTCAATGCTCCCAAACCGAAATTATCCGCCGTCTAATCCATATCAAGCTTCCTGGACATTGGTCTTTTTCTGGCACTTGACAGCTTTGGCAATGGTAGCTAGATCAAAAGTTCATGGCCTTTGAAAACGATTGATTCTTTATTTTGGCGTCATTATTTGGTCACTTTACCTCCCTTTATTTGAAAGTTGGTTCCCTGAATGAATACCCACGCCATTAGGGTCTTGCGGGAAAAACTGCAAAAGGATGAACCAGTTTACGGATTGTGGGTAACCTTGGAATCGCCAAGCATTACGGAAATGGCCGTGGCCCTGGGAGTGGATTGGGTCGTTATAGATGCGGAACATGGTCACCTGGATTGGAAGGATATTGTTGCCCATGTCCGGACAACCGTTCGTAGCTCCACGGTGGTCCTTGTCAGGATAGCTGAACTAAATGGCGGACTCATCAAACGGGCACTGGATATTGGGTCTGATGGTGTTGTCGTGCCCTGGATCGAAACGGCAGACCAGCTCGAGGAGGCCATTTCCTATGCCCGCTATCCGCTGGAAGGTGTTCGCGGGATTGGAGCGGAAAGGGCCACCTGCTGGGGACAAAGCCTTGTGGAACATACCGCTCTTGCAAATGAAAATGTCCTCGTTGTACCCATTCTTGAAACCATTCAAACGATGTCCCAAGTATCCAGAATGTGTCAAGTCGAAGGAGCGGAATTGTTCTTTTTTGGCCCAGCCGATTTTTCATCGACTGCCGGGGCTCGTGGTCACTGGGAAGGACCAGGTGTTGCTGAAAAAATATTGGAAATGAAGGACATTTTAAGGCAAGCGGGTAAAAAATGTGGCGTGATTGCAACCAATCCGGAAAACCTGGTGGAGCGGCGCCGGCAAGGATTTCAGATGATTGGGCTTGGGACAGATACCGGGCTTTTATTGAGGTCCTTAAAATCGACACTTGATGCAGTAGGCCGGGATCGTCCCATCCAGGCATCGCTTATTCCGCTGGAAATGGAAAAAACAATGCCTTTAACCATCCTTCCCGGGTCGATGCGGCCGGACCGTCCCGAAAGTATGTCGCCGGTGGGAAACGGGCCCAAAATGGAGGTGGCACCTGGGGTGAGTTTTGAAGGTTTGGTTGGTGGCCACAATAAGGCAAGACGACTTACAACGGGATTGGTCACATTTGCTCCGGGTGCGGTTTTACCTTCCCACATACATACCTTCGCAGAGTCCATTACATTGTTGCATGGTTCTGCCACTGTGGAGGTTGAAGGCCGACTTTATCGCCTAAACAAGATGGATAATATCGTCATACCAACCGGGCGAGTTCATATGGCCCGTAATTTATCCACTACCGAAAACGCTGTTTTTCACATCGCTTTGGCCTCAGATTCCCCTTCGAGGACCCTCGTCGATATGAATTTCCCCCAAACCCAAATGCAAGCTGATGCAGTAGGTCATCCTGGTGCGGAGCGTTTTAACAGGTTTGCCACAGCCAAACGCTTTGCTGCTGGGCCAAACACCGAGTTTATTGACCTTTTCAATTCTGATTTGGTGCCTGGTATCGAAATGAGCGGAGGTTACGGGTTATTTCACCCAACAGGACGATTGCCCGCCCATGTTCATGATTTCGATGAATCCATTACCATTATTTCCGGGCAGGCAACCTGCATGGTTGAGGGCCGCCAGTATTTGATGAAAGAAGCAACGGCCTTTGTTCCCAGGGGAAGGGTCCATTATTTCATCAACGATTCCCTGGAAACAATGGAAATGCTCTGGGTTTATGCCGGCCCCATGCCTGTCCGCATTGTAGTCGATGAATTGTGTGCAACAGTGGAAGGAAACCCTTGGCAATGAGCGAATCGACTCCCTTCCGGGTGGCCCTAACCGCGGATTTCTACCATTCCGATGGTGCGTTAAAGTACCGGGATATTGGCTTGGATTCCCTGGAATCCGCCGGGGGGTTTAGTGTAAGCCGATTTGCCACCCATCTACCCGAGATTGGGGCGGAACAACTTTCAGGTGTCAACGGGGTCATTGTTCTCACCCCTACCGTAACGGCCGAGAGCCTTGCAAAGGCTTCGGAATTGTTGGGTATTGGTCGCTTTGGAGTGGGTTACGATGGTGTCAATGTAGGTGCCTGCACGGCGGCGGATGTGGTCCTTTTTATCGCCGCTGGGGCGGTGGATCATTCCGTAGCAGAAGCTACTGTGGGTTGGATGTTGGCCCTGAACCACCATATCCGGAAAAAGGATCATTTGGTTCGCCTTGGACATTGGGATGCCCGAAGCCAATACATGGGAAGCGAACTTCGTGGGAGAACACTAGGCGTTATCGGGTTCGGCGGCATTGGCCAAAGTGTGGTAAGACTTTTGTCGACCTTTGGCATGAATACTCCCCTGGTTTACGACCCTTTTGTATCACCCGAAGCCGTTACAAGGGCGGGTGTGAAAACGGTGTCGCTTGAACAACTTCTAACCCAATCGGATTTCGTTTCCATCCACTGTCCACTCAACTCTTCCACACGCAATTTGTTATCCCAAAGGGAATTGTCCCTGTTGAAGCCGACCGCTTATTTATTGAATACCGCCAGGGGAGGAATTATTGAAGAAGATGCCCTTTATGATTTGTTAAGAGCGGGAAAAATTGCGGGGGCTGCCCTGGATTGTTTCGTGGACGAACCGATTATTGTCCCTCCCCGTTGGGCCCAGCTTGATAATGTTTTGCTGGCTCCCCATTCGATCGCCTGGACGGATGAGCTGTTTCGGGACATTGGCCGGGCGGCGTGCCAGGGAATGATTGACCTGGCAAAGGGCCATCGTCCCAAGGGGGTGATCAATCCCGAGGTGTTTGATCGGGCAAGTTTCCTGGCAAAGTGGAAGCGGTTGATTCAAGGTGGAACAAAATAAGCCATAGCCAGAACGCCCAAGGTCATGGTTGGGCCATTCCCTTTTTCTACCAGAGACTATTATTTCATCATCACCTGGGCCGGGTTAATTGCCTTGTGCAAACCCTTGTTTGCCGTAATCTGGAAAGCCATAGGCACCGACTCGATCCCCTTTAATACATGGGTAATGGTCGGTTTCAAACGGACTCGACCGGAGGCAACCAGGCGAACAGTGTGTTCCAGATGAGCCTTGGTGCTGATATCCGGAAAGAGGTATCGCAGGCTCCGCTCCCGCAAGCGGTCGACATCCAGTTCCAACGGCCCGCCAAACCAGGAAACGCCAACCACTTTACCCCCGGATCGAACCGAGTCGATGGCTTGTCCAAGGGTTTTGGTTCCTGCCAAACCCTGTTTTGGACTGCCCCCAGCACATTCAAACACCACATCGGCACCATTGCCTCCGGTTAGTTCCCGGATCGCCTCAACCACATCGGTGTTCCCTGCATTGATCGCATGGTCTGCCCCGAGTTCTTTCGACATCAGGCAGGACTCTTCCCGGACATCCACAGTAATCACCCGACCGGCACCGCTGATCCGGGCGATTTGTAGGCATTCAAGTCCCATGCTTCCCTGCCCAAAAATGACAACTGTATCCCCCATCTGAATCGAGGCGGTTTCCACCGCGGCAATGCTGTCACTAAGGGATTGTAAACAGGCAGCTTCGCTGTTTGAAATACGATCATCGACCTTGACCAAAGCAATTTCAGGCAAGATAGCCAATTCGCTAAAACAGCCAGGCAAGTCAAATCCGATGACTGGCCCCTTGCGGCACAGGTAACTTCGCTCGGACAAACACAAGGGGCATTTTTCGCAAGGTAGTTTGGCACGGGCCGCCACCCGGTCGCCTGGTTGAAAACCAAAAACGCCTTCGCCCACTTCGACAATGCGGGCACAAAACTCATGACCAAAAAGCTGTACAGGGGCCTCCGTGGCAAAACGCTTTTTGATCCGGTCAAAGGCCAGGGTCGGAATTCCAAAGGCAAGTTGGGCCTCGGTAACGCTTGGTTGGACGCAAAGCGGTTCCACGATCACATGGCGTGGTATAAGGGTCGGTGGTGGGACTTCGTCGAGTCGCATATCGTTGAAGCCATAAAAACGCCAAGCTTTCATGATTTATACCTTTTAAGATCGCCTAAATAAATGATAAATGGTGCCTTGGGACTCAATTGAAAAACGGTTGATTCAGGGAATTTCAACCGGACGGACAAACTTTTGCAAAGAATGGCAATCGGGGGAAACAAGTCCCCGATTTCCACCTGCTGACATGACAACCTCTGCAACATAAACATCTCCCCTCGAATCTACGCAAATATCATGGGGAGCAAAGAAATCCCCTGGGTCGGTAGGTCGGGAGCCTCCTCCCCATTGATGGATTAGTTTCCCGCAAGGATTCAATACCCTTACCCTTCCGCCGGTGGCATTGGCACAGGGTGGAACTGTCCCAGGCCACATTCCGGCATGATAACCGAGTTCTGCAACAAACAGGTTGCCCACCCGGTCAAAAGCCACCTGGCACGGTCTTGCTATTTCCCTCCGCTCGTCAAGGAATTGTCCCGTTGGGGAGAATATCTGGATTCGGTGGTTTTCACGATCGGCAACAAACACCTTACCCTGTTGATTCACCGCAATTCCGTGGGGTACATGAAAGGACCCTGGTCCGTTCCCGGGTTCCCCCCAGGAAAACAATAACCGACCATTTGGAGAGAATTTGTGGATGCAGGCGTTGCCGTAACCATCCGAGACATAAATGTCTCCTTCGGGAGAAAGTGCGACATTGGTCGGAAAATGAAAAGGAAGACCTGAGGTTTTGATGGTGCGATAATCTATGCTGGTTGCCCCTGTTTTCGATGGTTTCCCGCTGGTTCCGAGGGTCATCAATAAGTGACCATCAGGGGTGAATTGGCGTACCGTATGGTCAAGGTCATCCGTGCAATAAACCAAATCATCCGGTCCAATGGTGATACCATGAGCCCGTGCAAATATGCCCTCGCCCCAGGAGGTCACGAACTTTCCATCACGGTCGAACACCATGACCGGATGGTCACCCCGATTGAAAACAAAGACACGGTCTTTCGAATCGGTTGCAATGGCAGCCACTTCGTACCAACCCCAATGGTCCGGCAATTGGGCCCAATGGTCATTTGCCTCGAAAGGGCCGGGCAATGTATTATCATTGTTCATCAGGAATTAATTCCCCGCCTTTTGTGGGTGAAATCCCTGCGTTTTGAGGCGAATGCGAAATAGGCTTTTGTCGATTGTTACATAAAGCAGATTGCTGTCAACGCCTCCGCCAAATTCCACATTGCTGGGAATTCCTTTCCAATCTTCGAAGAGTCCGGATTGATTTCTGGGGCCGGTTGGGATGAATGCCAATTCCTTGCCTTTTGGATTAACCACCAAAATTCCAGGCCGGGAAAGGCTTCGGGATGCAATATAAAGGTTTCCCGTGACATCAACCCGCATCCCATCACTTCCATTTTCCTTTCCAAAATCGATAATGGTTTTCCTGGAACCGTTTACCCGTCCCTGTTTATCCAATGGAAACGAATAAATTTTCATTGCCCCTCGTTTTGGCTCTGGATCCGAGGGGCTAAGCCGGTTGCCACCATTGTTGTGGTCGGCGACAAACATGGTACGCTGGTCAGGGCTTAGAGCAATGCCATTTGGTTTTTCCACCTCGCGAGTGACCTCTGTTACGGTGCCATCTTTTTCAATTCGGTAGACCGCCTCGGGGGTTAGTTCACGGGGTTCAGTGCCGCCGTAACGGGGATCGGTAAAGTAAATGTGTCCTTTCAGGCTTACACACAAATCGTTTGGGGAATTGAATCGTTTGCCTTGGAATCGATCTGCAACCACTTCGCTTTGGCCTGTTTTCAAGTTCCACCGCCTTACACTGCGGCTGCCCCCATCCGCACCGTCACAGGAAAGCAGGTTGCCAGAAAGATCGAAAGCCAACTCATTTGATTTTCCCGAAAGGCTGGTAAAAGGCGTTGTCTTCCCGGTGCTGGGATCGAAACGCAGAATCATGCCATTTTCCTTGCCAAAGGGAAGGTCGGTAAAATAAATGCTTCCGTCTGGGGCGAGGGCCGGGCCTTCCGTAAGGCCGCTATTGAGAGAAACCTGTCTGAGGTGGATCCTTTCCAAAACGGCCCCTTTTGGAACAATGGGGTTTTCCACCAATTCGTCCCCTTTTACACCAGTTCCTTCAAAAAGGCAAAGAGCGATAAACAGGGCTGGAATTCGATGTCGGCAAATCATGCTAAAATCCCTTTCACAAGAGAGGCTTCAAGGACACCCGTAAGGCGCTCCCTAAGTCCATTATCCATTACAAACAATTGGTCATGATGGAGCCCAAGCAGGTGGAGAATGGTGGCGTGCCAGTCGGCGACGCTGACACGGTTTTCCACGGCGGCAAGACCGATTTCATCTGTTCTGCCAAAGGAGGTTCCTGGTTTGATCCCGGCCCCAGCCATCCAGGTGGTGAAGGCGTTTTTGTTATGGTCCCGGCCTGCTTTTCGTTCGTCCTTGTCAGGGGACATTTGGGCGATGGGGAGCCTACCAAATTCTCCTCCCCAGACCACCAAAGTACTTTCGAAAAGGCCCCGTTGTTTTAGATCCCCCAACAAAGCGGCAATGGGTTGGTCGGTTCTTTCACAGGCTTTTTTCATGTCTGAAGCCAACCCCGTATGGTTGTCCCAAATCTGTGCATTGATATACAGTTGGACAAATCGCACTCCGCGTTCCACCAGTCGTCGGGCTATCAGGCAGCGGCGGCCATAGCTGTCGGTCGGCTCACGGCCAATACCGTACTGGTCCTTGGTATCCTTGCTTTCCCCGGTAATATCAAGAGCATCGCTTGCCGCCAACTGCATTCTTGCCGCCAGTTCATAGGTTTCCATGCGGGCGTCAAGCGCAGGTTGGTTTGGTCTCATTTTGCGATGCAATTTGTCCAGTTCGGTTCGTAATTTGACCTCCGTTTGGATTACCTCCAATGGCCGTTCCACCTCGGGTCGCAGATTTAACACGGGCGACCCGGTTGGACGAAAACGCGTTCCCTGAAAAGTTGGCGGCAAGAATCCGGCCTGCCAATTTTCCACACCATTGATGGGTAACCCCAAAGGGTCATCAAGCACCACATACGCCGGTAGGTTTTCCGATTCGCTCCCTAATCCGTACACCACCCAGGAACCGAGAGTAGGCCGCCCGGGACCCATCTTTCCCGATTGGATCAGGTAAAGGGCGGGTTCGTGCGTCAAATTTGTGGTGTGCATGGACCGGATAAAAGCAATGTCATCGACCTTTTTGGCCAAATGGGGCATGGCATCCGATACCCACATTCCGCTTTGGCCATATTGGCCAAAACGAAACGGGCTTTTCATCAATGCCCCTGCACTCTGCGGATTTTCCACCTCTCCGGCGATCTTGTCAAAGTAGGTCTTGCCATGGTTTTTATCGAGGAAAGGTTTCGGATCAAACAAATCCATTTGGCTCGGGCCACCATTCATGAATAGGTGAATTACCGAGTTGGCCTTCGCGGGAAAATGGGGTTGCCTTGGCTTGAGATTGGCGGGTTCGGTAGGAATACGCTCGGATGCACAAAGCTTAGGAAACGATGAATGGTGGTTGAACAAATAGCCCAAGGCCGCACCACAAAGGCCACCTTGCATGCTATTGAACAAATCCCGGCGGGTAATGGCAGGGGATGAAAATGGAAAATAATCAGGCATCAGGTTACCGTGGGTTAATCCACATAAAGGAAATCCGCAGAGTTGATGATTGCGTGGCAATAAGCGGTTAGTGCCTTTTGTTGAAGGCTATCCGGATGGGGCAGGCCCCCGTGGGAGGGTTGTTTGGTCCATTTTTCAAATAAGGAACGCAAGGCTTTAATTCCCATGGATAGTTCATTGGGTTTGGGTGGCCTCCCAAGGGCAATCAAATAAATGCGCTCCACCTGTTGTTTTGTATCGGTCCCAACCTCACCTTTCACCCGGATGGCGAATTGTTCAGCTAGGTGAAAAACCATGCCATTATTCATCAGGTGAAGGGCTTGCGGAGCAACCACCGAATCACGCCTCTCAATGCAGTTGGGATTCATTTGGGGGAAATCAAAAGTTTCCATATGCGATGCAATGAGCTTTCGCATTTGGCTAACATAAATAAGCCTACGCCATCCTTTCGGGGTTCCCGCCGTTGTAACCAACCCATCGGCCCTGGCGTTGACCGTGTCTCCCGGTCCGTAACGGGTTTCGTCCAATCGGCCGGCAAGAAGTAACAAGCTGTCATAGAGTGCTTCTGCATCCAGTCTGGTCAACGGCATTCGGGAAACGAAACGGTTGTCCGGATCGGCCTTTTCCTTTTCAGGGCTAATTCCGGAGCTTTGCCGATAAGTCGTGCTGGTCATCATGAGGCGGTGCATGGCTTTCATGCTCCACCCATTTTGGACGAATTCAAGGGCAAGCCAGTCCAGCAATTCCGGGTGGGAGGGAGGGTCACCAGCTTTGCCAAAATTCCCCAAGGATTTAACGATGCCCCTGCCAAAGTGGTGTTTCCAAATGCGATTGACCGCCACCCGGCCGGTAAGGGGATGGTTCGGCATGGTCAACCATTGGGCAAAGGCAAGCCGCCGACCTGTTTGCTTCGCCCCGGTCCATGGAGCTTTATTCTCAAAGGGAGTTTTGCCATCGGTCAACATCGAAGGGACGCCCGGCCCAACCAATCGACCTGGAGTAAGAGGATCCCCGCGATGATAAATGTAGGTGGGGGTAGGCATTCCCCTGTCCCACAAAGCTTGGATCCTGGGTTCAGGACGCCGGTTGGCTTCGAGTTTTTTGACCATTTCCTCGGGTTTTGGTTTGGTCTTTGCTGTTTTGATTTCCTGGGAAATCAAGGCTTCGCTTTCTTCCCAAGCCTTTCGCTCCTTGGAAGTGACAAAGGGCAGGTGCCTTCCCGGGATGACATCTTGACTAACAGGACCAATCCCGGGGCGGACATCAGGTTTAAGCCAATCGTTTTCGTCCAAAGCCCCTTTGAAAATATCCACCAACCGGTAATAGTCCCGATGGGGAATGGGATCGAATTTGTGGCTGTGACAGCGGGCACATTTCAATGTGAGTCCCATTACCGCCGAGCCCAAAACATCCATTTCGTCGGCAATCACCTCGAGGCGATCAGGGACATATCCAGTAATGTTTGCCCAGGTTGCATCCGGGGCCATCCGCAAAAAACCGGTGGCAACCAGGTTGTCATAAATCTCCTGGGTGATTTCCGGGGCGTGTTCATAATCTGCCAGTTCGTCGCCCGCAAGCTGTTCCAGCAGGAACCGGTTGTAACCTTTATCGGAGTTAAGAGATCTGATGACATAGTCGCGATAACGCCAGGCATGGGGGCGGGGCAGGTCTTGCTCCCGTTTTCCTTCTGAGTCCGCATAGCCAGCAAGGTCCAGCCAATAACGGCCCCACCTTTCCCCGTAACGGGGAGTTGCCAATAATCGGTCGATCATTTTTTCATAGGCACCTGGGTCCGGGTTGTTACAGAAGGCCGCCAATTCAACAGGCTCAGGGGGAAGGCCGGTAAGGTCGAAATAAGCCCGGCGCATAAGAGTGGCCCGGGATGCTTCCGGGGCGAAACCAATACCTTTTTTTTGGAGTTTATCAAGGATGAATGCATCGATGGGATTTCGGATGTTTTCCCCAGGAGACACTTTGGGAATGGCAACCCTTTCTGGAGATCGAAAAGACCAAAAATCCCGATCCTTATCACTCACCAGAGGATCAGGTTTTGTGGTGGCAATATCAGCCAAAAGGGAACCTTCGGGGGCCCCAAGGGTGATCCACCTGGCCAGTTTTTCGATCTCTTCCGGTTCAATCGGTTTGACACATGCTTCCACAAGTCGATCATTGGGAGGCATCTTTCCTTGCCTGGTTTTTTGAATGATCCGGCTCTCCTCTGGTTTTCCCAAATCGATAGCCGGGCCGGTTTTTCCACCCTTAAGCATGGATGCCTTGGTCCTAAGGTCCAAACCCGCCTCCTTGCGGTGAAGCCCATGGCAGGCGGTGCATCGACGCATAAGAATGGGGAGGACATCATGGAAACCTGAATCGGGCGTTACCGGGATAATATCAGCCATCCCAGTGGAGGTTTTGGCCCCTTGGGAAATCCACAATTGAATCGAATGGACTTCTGCTTCGGTCAACCGGTCTTTTTTCCCGGGAGGCATCTCTCCACTTTGGATTTTGGAGAAAAGCAAGCTTTTGTCTGGCTTGCCTGGGACGATTACCGGCCCGGATTCGCCACCTTTTTGCAATCCTTTGGGTGTTGCTAGATCAAGGTCCCCTTTTACCGCCTCACCGCCGTGACAACGATGACATTTGGCCCGAAAAAGCGGTTGAATGGTGGTTTCAAACGACACCATGGGAAGGGACGCTTTTGCTTTGGGTGGCAAGTTGCCGTCGGCCAAGGCCATCGGAGACAACCCCAATGCCAATAAAAAACTGGCAAAAAGGACCCAATTCGGTGAAGGACAAGGAGGCATTACAATTCCAGCAAGTATTCCCTACCTATCCATTATTACAGCAATTTCCTCCATGGTACAGACACCTTTGGCCAATGTTTTCAAGCATTTGATTGGGTTGATTGGATAACAAAAAGAAACAATTGAATCACCCCTTCAAATCGATTCAAGTCCATTGAATTTGAGGTCGAAATGGGCCTTTTGTGGTGGTAATAATGAAAAGGTTTCACGATGAGACTGGCCAAAACAGGACGAAACGAAGGAACAAATCCCTCAAAAGGAAAGGTTGGGGGGCTCGCCTTTTCGGATGTTCGGGTGATCCATTGGGATTCCCTTGGCTCGGTGCCAAACCCAAGTTTAGCAGTTGGAGTGATTTTTTTGCGTTTTTTGGGCTTGGTTTGGAACCCGGATTGCGGTTTTTCCCAGGAAATTGGAGTAGGTCAGGTTCAAAACGGCATGTATTCCCGACCCAAGTAACCTGATATTGCCCGCTACTTGCTAGATTTTAACAAGGGAGTTTGAAATTGTTCCCTGGTACTCCGGTCTTTTTCAAACTATTTGCCTCGGTTTGAAGGGTTGAAAGCCTTTGGGAATCAGGAACAAACGACTTGAATCAGAAACGGAAAAGGGGATTTGTAGTTCTGGCTTTTTAAGGCAGGTTTAACTTTTTCCCGGGAAAACCGGGTTTTCATGGGCCCAACCGTATAACTTGGTTTAAAAGGAGTTGTGCGACCGAACCAACCATTGGCCATCTCAAAAGTGATCACCGGTTAGAAAGGAATTTATTGAGGGGTAAAACAGGAGACAAGGTGAATGGTCTGGTGAGTGCCCTTGGGTACAACCTCAACAAATTGTTGAGGGCTTTGGCCCGCCTTCTGGTTTTCATCCTCAGAGGGGGCCAATTGCCAATGGAGCGAAAAATTGGGATTTTCAGGGCGCTCCACCAAGATCAAATCAGGATGGCATGACCCCTTTTCAACCAAAATTCGGTTGCTTGGGTTTTTCAGGGATGATTGGCTTGGTTTACCCCAATTTATGTCCAGCTTTTGGGGTCCACCCTAGGGTTGGCCCGAGGTGCCAAACGGTTTTCGCAGGGTGAACCGATCTCTTGCCCTGCACATTCCCGGCCTGGAACCAACCGGGGATGAGTTCAACCGGTTCCCAAGGAATGCGGCGCTATGAACAGACGAGAACTTCTCGGTGTGGTTGGGGCGTTGGGGGCAGGTTCAGGGCTTGGCACTTCGCACGGCCTCGCCGACGATCACGCAAAACCTACGGACAACAAGCTTATGGCCCCGGTGGGCAACCAACACCTGCACTTTTGTGGAATCCATGTGGCTAAGAAGGACCCGAGGATTCAGGTCATCACCCAGCACTATTGCGGGATGCGGGGGGAGCCAGGGTCCGAAATGCATCAGTGTCTGCTATACGACTCTGTCGGCAAGGGGGCCAAGCTTCTCGGCGTCGAGTACATCATCTCGAACGAGCTATTCCAGAAGCTGCCGGAGGAGGAGAAGAAGTATTGGCATGTCCACACCTACGAGGTGCTGAGTGGCGGGCTGATCGCCCCGGGCATGGCTCCGCCAGACGAGATCGCATTCATGAATGGGCTGCTCACCACTTGGGGCAAGTCGTGGCACACCTGGCCCGATCAAACAACTCCGGTGCCCATGGGCGAGCCCATGCTCATGTGGTCGTTGACGGGGGACGGCCAGGGCGACCCGAAGGTGATCGGCGCCCGCGACAGGGAGTTTGGCGTCACGACTGCGGACATTCGCAAGAAAAGGATCGATGCCATCGGCTACGAGGTTCCGGCGGTTCCCCAGCCAAAGTCGATGGACGAGGTCGGTCGGCAATGGACCGCCACCGGAGAGGACAAGCCGACGCCGAAGAAAAAGTGATCGACCATTGGCAATTGGGCTTGGAATGGGGGATTATTTTCAATTTTTCCTGAATGGGTGCCAGGCAGCACTTCCCATTTCGGCCAGGCAGTTTGGCATCGGGGTCTGTGTTGAATCCTATGACGCAGGGACTGACTTGGCATCTGCCTCCGGGGCTGAAGTAGGTACGCCATCTGGTCCTTTGGGGGTAATGCGGCAATATGAAGTGGTTCAAGGGTATGATACCGACTCCAGGAGCCCAATAGGCCAATGGAGGTGGACGAAATAAAACACTAGGGTGTCCGTAGAATGCAGCCGTTTCAAACGATTGCGGGAATATTATGCGAGGAATGGCCACGGGTTTTGGGAATGCTTTTGGCCGGGGACCCTTGGGATTCCTTCAAGGGTTTTACCGGATGTTTTTTGGAGGGAGATTGATCGCCATCGGCGGTAATGGAGACTTGGAAAGCGAGATCACCAAGGGACAAAATATCTCCGTTTTTCAGGACCCCTTGGGTAACCGGTTTGCCATTAATATGAGTGCCATTGGTGGTGGCCAGGTCTCTGACCAATAAATGGTCCCCGTTTTTTACCAAAATAACATGCTTTCGGGATACCTGCCGATGGGTCACGATCAGGTCCGCCTCTTCGTCCCTGCCGACGAGAGTAATGAAATGATGGATAGGGAGGTAATTGCCCTCGTTTTTAAGTATTACAGGCATGGGAAGGTTTGAATACCCCCAAGGTAAAGGTTGAACTCCCACCATGATACTTGGGCGACGGTAGGGTCAATCAATGCCAAAATGCCTAATGTACCAAAATTTCCTAAAGGTAGGCCGGCAATGGCAGAAATTGCATCAAATCTTGTAGCGATCCTGAAGGGGGGTAACGGTCCAATTGGGATTGGCTTTTCTTTCCTTGCAACCTTCGACGGCGGCCAAGGCGGCGGAAATGGTAGTGATGCAAGTTACGCGGCAGGCAACCGCCTCGGCCCGGATCCTTGTTTCATCCGTTCGGGAACCCCGCCCACTTGGGGTGTTTATCACCATGGTAACCCGGCCGTTTTTAAGATGATCGATAAGGTTGGGGCGACCTTCCTGGAGTTTTGGCACCATTTCAACCGGTACCCCTGCTAGTGTCAGGCATTCTGCAGTACCCCGCGTGGAAAGGAGCTGGTAACCCAAATCTACCAAAGCCTTGCCAATGTCAATGACCTCCGGCTTGTCACGATCCGCCACGGAGAGGAAGACGCATCCATCCATGGGAAGGGGGCTGCTGGCCGCCAGCTGGCTTTTTGCAAAGGCCATCCCAAAGGTCTCATCCGTCCCCATAACCTCTCCGGTGGACCTCATTTCCGGTCCAAGGAGGATGTCTACACCTGGAAACCGATTGAAAGGAAATACGCTTTCCTTTATGGAGTAGTGGGAAGGGGTTACTTCAGAGGTGGCCCCTAATTCATTCAAAGTTTTGCCTGCCATAACCAAAGAGGCAAGGCGAGCCAAATTCACACCGGTTGCTTTGCTAACAAAGGGAACCGTCCGGCTGGCCCTGGGGTTGACCTCAAGCACATAAACCTTCCAGCTGCCGGTGGAGGACCCTTCCAAAGTTTTCCTAAGGGGATGGTTCCTTAGCCCTGCCACGGCAAATTGGACATTCATCAGGCCTTTGACCTGAAGCTCCCGGGCCATTTCCCGAGTTTGGCGTTTAATCTCATCAACAACCCCTTTGGGAAGGCTATGGGGTGGCAAAACACAGGCGGAGTCCCCGGAATGAATCCCGGCTTCTTCGATGTGTTGCATAACCCCGCCAATAAGGGTGTCCATTCCATCAGAAAGGCAATCGACATCCACTTCGATGGCCGCTTCGAGGAATTGATCGATGAGGACGGGTTTACCTTGGGTGAGTTCCACCGCACGAAGCATATAGCGGGAGAGGGATTCCTCGTCATAGACGATTTCCATGCCGCGCCCGCCAAGGACATAGCTTGGCCTGACCAAAACCGGGAACCCAATTGACCTTGCAATACGCAGGGCTTGTTGAACATCAAGGGCGGTTCCCGAGGGGGGTTGGCTTAAACCCAAGCGGTCAACAAGAGCACCAAATCGCTTGCGGTCTTCGGCGGTGTCGATGCTTTCGACGGATGTGCCAATGATCGGAGCCCCTGCGGTTTCGAGTGCATGAGCGAGGTTTAAAGGGGTTTGGCCTCCAAATTGGACAATCAATCCCATGGGATCGACTCGGTCGCAAATGTTTAAAACATCCTCAGAGGTGAGAGGTTCGAAGAAAAGCATATCCGAGGTGTCATAATCAGTGGAAACGGTTTCAGGGTTGGAGTTGACCATGATGGTGGTGAAACCTGCCTTGCGGAGTGCAAAAGAGGCTTGGCAGCAACAATAATCAAATTCGATTCCCTGGCCAATGCGATTAGGGCCGCCCCCAAGAATCATAATGCGGGGATTTCCACCCTTGGGAAGTATCTCATCCTCTTCCATTTCGTCGGCGGTTGAGCCAATGCGGCGGATGGGTTGTTCGTAGGTGGAATAATAGTAGGGTGTATAAGCTTCAAATTCTGCCGCACAAGTGTCAACCCTTTTATATACGGGGGTGACACCGAGTAGCTTGCGGTGGCGGCGGACTTCGGTTTCCGTTGTGTGCCAAAGGAAGGCTAATTGTTGGTCGGAAAAGCCGGACATTTTGGCGGTTCGCAGGATGGATTCATTGGCGGCCTGCAGGTTGGGGATTTTGGCCAATTCGTCTTCTTCCAGGCACAAATCCCGGATATGGGCAAGAAACCAGGGGTCAACCTTTGTGCGATCATGGATCATTTCAAGAGTCATGCCATCTTTGAAGGCAAGCCGAAGCCACCAAATGCGCTCGCAATTGGGGACAGAAATTTTGGCGATGATTTCGTCCCGGGTTGGTCGTTTTTCGGAGTACCAGGGATCTTGGCGATCACAGCCCAAACCAAACCGGCCCGTTTCCAGCCCTCGAAGAGCCTTTTGCAGCGATTCCTTAAAGTTGCGACCAATAGCCATGGTCTCGCCAACACTTTTCATTTGCGTTGTCAGGACCGGGTTGGCATCAGGGAATTTTTCAAAAGCCCAACGGGGAATCTTGGTAACCACATAATCAATAGAGGGTTCAAAGCAGGCAGGGGTTTCGCGGGTGATGTCGTTTTTCAGTTCGTCAAGCCGGTAACCAACGGCCAACTTGGCGGCGATTTTGGCAATGGGAAACCCTGTCGCTTTGGATGCCAAGGCAGAGCTACGGGAAACCCGTGGGTTCATTTCGATGGCAATCATGGCACCATTTGCCGGGTTCACGGCAAATTGGATGTTGGATCCCCCTGTATCCACCCCGATTTCGCGAATAATGGCAAGCGAAGCATCACGCATGACCTGATATTCTTTGTCTGTGAGCGTTTGGGCGGGAGCTACGGTGATGCTATCTCCCGTATGAACTCCCATTGGATCAAGGTTCTCAATGGAACAGACAATCACCACATTGTCAGCAGAGTCGCGCATTACCTCGAGTTCGTATTCTTTCCAACCTAAAATCGATTCTTCGATCAGGATTTCATGTACCGGGGAAAGGTCAAGGCCCCTGGCCACAAGGTCGGAGTATTCTTCCCGGTTGTAGGCTATCCCTCCTCCGGACCCTCCCAAGGTGAAGCTGGGACGGAGCACACAAGGCAGGCCAATACTGTCCCTAATCGCCAATGCCTCTTCCATGGACCTGACAACACCTGAATTAGGTACGGCTATGCCGATCTTCTTCATGGCTTGTTTGAACAGTTCCCGATCTTCCCCCTTGTTGATGGCAACCGGGTTGGCTCCAATCATCTCGACGCCCCATTTTTCGAGGATTCCCCGCTTATGAAGCTCCATCGATGTGTTTAAAGCCGTTTGTCCACCCACTGTAGGTAATAGTGCGTCTGGTCGTTCTTTTTCAATGATCCGTTCCACCACATCCCAAGTGATTGGTTCAATATAGGTTCGGTCCGCCATTTCCGGATCGGTCATGATCGTG
>SXGS01453292.1_pt1 | contig 55137 bp, 43 predicted proteins | sample 3174681 | NCBI WGS metagenome assembly SXGS01 (sample SAMN11356861, study PRJNA531348) | freshwater metagenome | isolation source: freshwater sample F1-80 | place: China: Fuxian Lake, Yuxi | collected 2017-12-25
CGAAGCGATCCTGCAACTGCGCGCCGATCACCTGAGCGACGATGAGCCGCTCAAAATTTTTTGGCAAACTCGGCAAGCCGAGCAAAACGGACAACGCGCCTACCGCAAGGCCGCGTGATTACAAACCGTGTCGTACACCCGTACCCCCGTGGTGAGGGTGACGACATCACGAGCCGGAAGCGAGTATTGTAAACATATGTCCACACAACAAGGTAATGAAGTAATATTTTCTTAACACAGGATGCTTGCGGGACTCACAAGGAATCGGCGATTTGAATTGCAATTGCAGCCCAGCCGCAATTATTCGGTCATTCCTGGAAATTTCCTGAATAAGCAATGAGCCGCAAGTCGAAACACGTTCATTTTTTGGTCAAAGCAAGAATTTTTTCATTTCTCTGAAAGATTCCACCGCTTACTGCCATTCCTTATTGTCTCTCAATCTTGGAGACGCAATCCTAGGTTCTTTTTTCTGAAAAGGAGATTCTCATGGTCCGATTCCTCGTTCTGTCCTTGTCCCTTATGCTAACTGCACAAGCCGCCCCGGCGTTCGGCCAGGTGACCTCAATTACCGTCAAGGAGACTTTCTCCAACGGTAACATCGTGTCGGCCGTGTGTTCCGTGGGAAAAAACGACCAAGTCAGCGGGACGGGGATTTATTCGGGCACAAACCCCCGCAACGGGTATAAGTGGAAGTACCCGTTTACCATTAACAAGTTTTCGAGCGCCTCAGGGAAGATCATTCTAACTGGGACTCTCGATGGCGTGGGATACCCGGTTACGCTGACGGCTAGCGTTCCGAACGGCCCCGCGTCATTCGCCTATGCCGTGAAAGGAGTGACCTATTCTTATTCTGGAACGGGGACGGTTACGCTCAAGTGACCAATCGTGCTCTCGCCCGTGCCGAGTTGCCAAGATCGCCTAAATAGGAGGGTACGTCAAGCGTAGTCGCGCCGACGCACTATTCATCGCAGACAAATGGTGCGTCGGCGCGACTACGCTTGACGCACCCTACACCGTTGGGCAATTCATTTCTTTAGACGCCTTGAGTCGGCTGCTTGAGCACAATCTCATTCTTCGTGCTTTCCACGATGGCCACCAATTCGCTCTGCTCCAAGGCTGGAATCTTGAACTTGGCAAAGCAGTCGCGCAGATCCTTCATGAACGCCTGCCATTCCCCTTCAGTGATGGCGAGATGGTTGTGCGAATCGAACATGCTCTTGCCGGTGTACTTCTGCGGGCCTCCGGTCGCCCAGCAGACCATCTCGGTGACCAGGTACTTGAACCCGGCCGGCGGCACCTTGTGGTGGGCCTCATCCACTTTCGGATTGGCGTTAAGAATGGGATTGCGCATGACGCGGTCAATGAAGTCATCCACCACGGTCGCGATGGCATAGACGCCCCCAAGACGTTCATAAAGTGCAACTGGCGGCATAACGATTCCCCCTTGATGGAATATCACGGTCAAATTTGATACGAGATCGCACTGCGTTGATGGGCCTGCTTGACGAGTTCGTCAAGCGTGATCTCGGCCAGGCGCGATTGTTCGCGGTCTTGTGCTTCCTGCAACCCGGAGCTGAGGACCTGCACGACCGGCGTCCCAAATAGTCCACTCAACGCCGAGGGCGCCGGCGGCGGCGGCTGATCGATCGCGTGGACGATATCCGCCAGACTTATCTGTCCAGGCGGCTTGGCCAACAAATATCCCCCCGTCGCGCCGCGCGTGCTCTCCACAAGCCCGGCGCCCTTCAATTGCAGAAGTATTTGCACGAGAAAACGCTGCGACATGCCGTGCTTGTCGGCAATGCGCTTCAGATGAACCGGATTGGGATCGTCATTACTGCACGCGAGATCCACCATCGCCACACACGCATACTGAGCTTTGGCCGACAGGCGCATGTCAATCTTCCTTTGCCTCAGATGCCGCTGCCGCTCTGGTGTTCGACGACATGCAGGCCGCACTCTTTTTTGCCTGTACCGCGCCAGCGTCCCGCGCGTTCGTCTTCGCCTTCGCCGACCGGGGCGGTGCAAGGCCAGCAGCCGATGCTCGGATAGCCCTCGTTGTGCAGCGGGTTGTACGGCACGTCATGCTTTGTGATGAAGGCCCACACATCCTTCTTCGTCCAGTCGAGGAGCGGATTGATCTTCACGAGATCGAACTTCGGATCCCACTGGACGAGCGACGCCTTGCCGCGCTCGCCGGTCTGGTCCTTGCGGATGGCGCTGATCCATGCCTCATAGCCGACCACCGCTTTGCGCAACGGCAAGATCTTGCGATCAAGGCAGCACTGATCGGGCCGAATGACGTACAACGGGCCGCCATGTTCCGCCTCGTACTCCGGCACGGTCGTCGCGGCGCGGACGTACTCGACTTCGATGCCATAGCGCGTCTTGATCCGTTCGCGCAGCTCCAGGGTCTCTGCGAACTGGTAGCCGGTTTCGAGATTGAAAATGCGCACGCGCGGTTCTATTTCGGCGAGCATGTGGATGATGCAGTTGCCTTCGGGGCCAAACGCAGTCGCCATCGTCAGCTTCGGATAGAATGCTCGCACCGCCCAGCGTAGAATGACCTCGGGCGGCTGCCCTTCCAGTTCATGGCACGCGGCCGCGATCTGCTCGGTCGTGAAATGTTGGTCGCTCATCGAGATCCTCAAAATATCGCCGAGTATCCTTATCATCATAATAGTGTATTCGTCAATCCATGTGAACCTCAATCGGCATTTTTTATGCTAAGAGTTGGCGGGATCGTGCTTTGTGGCGGATTGAGTAGTCGAATGGGCCGACCCAAAGCGTGGCTGCCCTTCGGCGAGGAATTCATGCTGCCGCGCGTCGTGCGGCTGCTGTCGGAAGCGGTCACGCCGATCGTTGTCGTCGCCGCCGTCGGACAAGAACTGCCGACGTTGCCCGGCGATGTCGAAGTTGTTTTGGACGAAGAGCGCACCCGTGGGCCGCTGCAAGGTCTGGCCGCGGGATTGGCGGCGCTGGCGGGGCGTGTGGATGCAGCGTTCGCGTCGAGCTGTGACGTGCCTTTCCTGCGTTCAGCGTTTGTCAAGCGCATGATTGAGCTGGTCGGAGCGCACCAGATTTGCGTTCCGAAGGTTGGCGATTTTCACCATCCGCTCGCCGCCGTCTATCGCTTGGAAGTGCTCGCCGCAGTGCGTTCGCTGTTGGAAGCGGATCGTTTGCGTCCAATGTTTCTTTTCGATGCCGTGCCAACGCGCGTGGTCAGCGCGGACGAGTTGCACGGCGTAGATGCGACCTTGGAGAGCCTGCGCAACCTGAATACGCCCGAGGACTACGCGGCCGCGCTGCGTGATCTGAAACATATTGAGTAGCATGTCTGCCGTATTTGCCGATTCTGCTTGGTTTTCGCTTTCTGCCATCAGTGCCGAATTTCGGACCTTTGCCACATATTCGCTACAGTCCGCTTCTTCTGCCGTCCGATGAAAGCGGTACTGGATCGCCACGCTCGCCGGAACCGTCGTTAATCGCCAAGTCTGCTGGACTTTTGCGTTCAGAGGAAAAACTCGGCATGTTCAAGGATTTGGGGTTCTTCGCGGCCAGCCGATCCTGGATCGTCTGCGCCGTTTGGCTGGCCCTCGGCGTCGGGCTGTCGATAATCGCCCCCGCATGGGACACGCGCACGCAAGACGACGATATCCGTTTCGTGCCGGATCGCTTCACCAGCGTGCGCGCGCATCGTCTTCTGGAGAAAGCGTTCAAGCAAGACGTATTTGCCAGCCGGGCGGTGTTCGCTATCGAACGCGAAGAAGAGCCGCTCACGCCGGAAGATTTTCAACTCGTCGAGGATCTGGTTCAGGACCTCGAGAAACTTCGCTCCACTGAGCCGGAATTGAAGATCGGCAAGATCGACTGCTTCCAAAGCGGTCTGGTCGGCTGGCGCATGATCAGCGCCGATCAACAGTGCACCCTCATTCAGGTCTCGCTCGAAACGCCCTACCTGGCGAATGCCACGCAAAACGCCGTCGAGCGCATGGACAGCGTCGTCAAGCGGCGGCTCGGCACCAAGCCCTTGCCTGGACTGGAAGTCCACACGACCGGTTCGGCGGGCATCGGCCGCGACTTGACGAAAGCGACCGGCGACAGCCTCGACCACACGACTTATGCGACCGTGATACTCGTGATCGTCGTGCTGCTGTGCGTCTATCGCGCGCCGCTCCTGGCGCTCGTGCCGCTTGCCAGCATCGCCATTTCGGTGTTCGTGTCGCTCAAACTGCTCGCGCTCATGACACTGATACCAGGCGTGCATCTCGTCAATATCAGCAAGATCTTCGCGATCGTGATCCTGTACGGCGCCGGCACCGATTACTGTTTGTTCCTGGTGAGCCGCTATCGCGAAGAACTCGCGGCGGGCCTGCCCACGGTCGAGGCGTTGACCCGTTCCGTCGGCGGCGTCGGCGAGGCGCTGGCGGCCAGCGCCGGCACGGTGATGGTCGGCCTCGGCCTGATGGCGCTCGCGGAATTCGCCAAGGTGCGCTACGCGGGGCCGGCGATCGCCCTCAGCCTCGGCGTCGCGCTGGCAGCTTCCTTGACGCTGACGCCGGCGTTCCTGAGCATCCTGGGCCGTTTCGTCTTCTGGCCCGGCAATCCTCCCAGGGCCGATTTCCGTGCACGCCTTCTCGATGACAAGAACATTCGCGACAAGGGGGTCTGGGAATCGATCAGCCGCGGCGTCGCGAAACATCCGATCGCCATCTGGTGCGCGGCCGCCTTGTTCCTGACGCCGTTTGTCATCATCGGCCTGCGCGTCCAGCCCAACTATCGCGCCACGGGCGAGCTCAACCCGAAATGCGCGAGCCTCAAGGGCCTGGCGGCGATCCAGCGCCACTTCACTGCCGGCGAGATCGGCCCGGTCACCGTCCTATTGACCTCGGCGCACGACTGGACCAGCCCGCTCGGCCAGCGTGAACTCGAACGCCTGAGCGTCGGCTTTCGCTCCCTCGATGGCGTCGCCGAGGTCCGTTCCCTCGTGCAACCCGTCGGCATCCCCTGGTTCGAAGCCAATCCCGACCCGAACGACAAGGGACTCTTCAACCAACTCCTCATGCTCATCGACCCGCTTCTGAAGTCCTGGCACGCCGATGTCATCAATGAAGCGCGCTCGCACTACGTCGCCAAGATCGACGCCCCGAATCCGGCCGCCGGCAAACCCGATGTCGTCCATGTCACAAGACTCGAAGTAATTCTCAAGACCGATCCCTTCGATCCCGCCAGCGTCAAAACGCTCAACCTGCTGCAAACCTGGTTGCGCACCGATTCCAAACAGTACAACCTCCTGGGCGAAGACATTCAGGCCGAGTGCTACGGCATCACCGCCATCGGCAAGGACCTGGCCGACGTCACCGAGAGCGATCGCTTCCGCGTCAACGGCTTCGTGCTGGCGGCGATCCTCCTGATCCTTTTGCTGCTCGTGCGCCGCGTCTGGCTCGCCTGCTATCTGCTCGTGACGGTGCTGGCGAGCTACTACGCCGCCCTGGGTGCGACGGCGCTGGCGGGCTATTTCTGGACCGGCAGCCTCCTCTTGCAAGTTGATTGGCGCGTGCCGTTCTTCCTGTTTACGATCCTGGTGGCCGTCGGCGAGGACTACAACATCTTGCTAATGGCGCGAGCTCTCGAAGAACGCAAGAAGCACGGCCCCGTCGAAGGCATGCGCCGCGCCCTGGCCAAGACCGGCGGCGCCATCACCTCGTGCGGCATCATCATGGCCGGCACGTTCGCCACCCTGATGCTCGCCGGGCTCAACACGCTCATGCAGATCGGCTTCGCGCTGGCGTTCGGAGTGCTCATCGACACCTTCATCGTTCGGCCGTTCCTGGTCCCGGCCTGCGCGATGCTGATGTGGAGCAGCCCGAAGGAAGAGGAGCCGGCGGAGGCGAAGAAAGACGATGACGACGAAATGTCGCTGGAAGAGATGCTCAAAATGGTTGCGTGAGCCTCGCGCTCGTTTACGGTTCCGCGCGGTCGCACCCTACGTGAGATTGCCCGGCCCAAAAGCATCCGGCAGCAGTTCCGCTAGCCGCTTCTTCAACACATCCGGCCCATCGCAAACGCTGACGATCAACACCTCTGGTCCGAACTCGTTGATCACCTGCCGACACGCCCCGCACGGAGCGGACGGCGTCGGCGTGGGCGTGTAAATGACGACGGCCTTGATCGTCTTCTTCCCCTGAGCGACCATCTGGAAGACGGCATTGCGCTCGGCACAGATCGTCAAGCCGTAGGACGCGTTCTCGACGTTGCAGCCCGCGAAGATGTCGGCCGTGTCCGTCAGGATGGCCGCCCCGACTGGGAACTGGCTGTAGGGGCTATAGGTGTTTTTGCTTGCTGCCTTGGCGCGGGCAATCAGTTCGTCAAGGGTCGCAGCGGAGAAATCGGTCACGGGCATGATCCTCCGCGCGCGAGACATGAACACACATCGGCTCACTTCAAGAACGCCCGCACCTTCTCCGTGTAGATCGCCTGCAAACGGCGCGTCAACGCTCCCGGCTGACCGCTCTTGATCGGTTTGCCGTCCACGTTCACGATCGGCAGCACCTCGCACGTCGTGCCAACCAGGAACAACTCGTCCACCTCGACCAGCTCCTTGCGCTGCAGATTGCGCTCGACGACCTCGATCTTCCCTTCGTGCGCCAACTTCAACGTGTAGCCGCGCGTGATGCTCGGCAAGACGTTGGCCTTGAGCGGCGTCGTGTGCAGTTGCCCGTTCTTGACGGCGAAAAACGTGCTGTGCGACGCCTCGGTCAGCGTTCCGTCCGGCAAATAGAGGATCGCCTCCACGCACCCGGCCTCGCTGGACGCCTGGTTCGCCAGGACGTTGCCGAGCAAGTTCGTGGACTTGATGTCCGCGCGATGCCAGCGCAGATCGGGATAGGTGACGACGCTGCACCCGGTCTCGCACAACGGGCGATACGTGTCGGCGTATTCCTGCACCCACAGCAATTCGAGCGGCGCGATGTCCTTCGGAAACGAATGCTTGCGCGGCGCCGCCCCGCGCGTCACTTGCAGATACACCATCGATTCGCCGAAGCCACCCGCCTTGATCGTCTCGTGCATGCGCCGGCGCAACTTCGGCATGTCGACGCCGGTGATGCGGATCTCGCGCAGGCTGCGCTCGAAGCGGTCGAAGTGCTCGTCCTCCAGCCACGGTTTGCCCTGGTAGATGCGCAGCACCTCGTACACCGCGTCGCCGAAGAGAAAGCCGCGGTCGAGCGGCGAGATCGTCACCTGGTCGAGCGGCATGATCGTGCCGTTGAGGTTCGCGAGCGGGTTCATGGTTATTTTTCGAGCTTGGTGGTATTGGATTTCCAGTTGATGTTTGTATTCCGTGCGCGTCAATGTGCCAGAGAGCCATAGCCTGGCTGGCAAAAGCCCGGCACTGACGGCATAGAACGGATTGCTCGTGCATTACACGATTGTCATCTTCGGCCACGAAGTGCGCCATCCGTGCCGATCAAGGATTCGCAGACTCTTCAATCCAGTGCCTATGGCTCGTCGCCGGCGGGAGTGATGGCGGCGCGCCAGGCGGTGAGCCCGATGCCCGCGCTGACGCCGCGCGCGCTGGCGTCCGCCATGAGTACGCTCATGAGAGTGTGCGGCGTAGCGGCGTTTGACGTGGAGTTGATGCAGGCGGCGGGGGCCGGCTGAACTTGGAAGGTGGTGTTAACGTTGGTGTTGACCCAGATCAGGCCGGGGCCAGGCGGCGTGCTGGCGGCATAGTAGACGATCGGGGCATTGCCAGTGACGCCGGCGCCGTTGCCCCAGGTGCGCACTTCGCCTTTGGGGCCGCAAATCGCGTAGCGTTCGCAGGCCATCATCGTGTTCGAGGTTCCGTCCGAAAAGGTGCCGGGCATGACCGGCGGATTGCAATCGTCGCCAAATACCTGGCCGTTGAAGCTGTAGCTGGTGATCGCGAAGCCGGGCCCGCTCGCGAGCGGCGTGGAGGAATGCGTCGTGGGATCCCCTCCCAGCGAAGGATCGCTCGGACAGATGTAGATCCGGGGAGTGGGTTTCTGGGACGGGCCATTCCACTGATTGCTGGCCGTCTTGCCGTTCCACTCTTGCATGAACCCGGTCAGATCAAGGAATGGCAGGAGATAGAATTGCACGGTTCCGTCAAAATTCGACGCAGGCGCGGCAGGGCTAAACGCGTCGACTGATGGGTAGCCCCGCTCATGAAAGCGCGGCATGCGCTTGTAGACATCATGGGCGGAATGGCAGGCGATGCCGATTTGCTTCAGATGGTTGAGACATTGCATGCGCGCTGCGGCCGTGCGGACCCTCTGTACGGCTGGCACCAGAATCGCGATCAAAATCGCGATGATGGCGATCACCACGAGCAGCTCGATGAGCGTGAATGCACGCCGGTTTGCTGAGCACATGAGCGGACTCTCGATGGGAGTACGGTAGATGGAGACGATGGACGATTGTGTGCGCGATGGCGCGCCAACTTCGCAATGAACTGACAATTGCAATACGCTTTCGCACGAATGATGGTTCGGCCTGAAGCAAGGTTGTTAGATTGGAGCGCAGATTGAAGGAGGATGTTACCTGAAAGGCGAGGATTCCGCAAACAGAATCCGCTCTGGCAAGAAGATTTGACCTACCTCAAACCACAAACCGCCGCAAGAACGATACGCCTGCCGCCAGTTCCGCTTGATCGGCGCCGAGCACGGTGAGCGCGCCGCGGTATTCGATTTCCTCGAAGTTCGCCAGCAGTTGCATCCAGTCGATGTCGCCGTGGCCCAGCGCCACCGTGGCGAGCTTACTCGGACTGGTGCGCCGCGCGTCCTGAGCGTGGGCGTGCGCGAGGCGGCGGCCGAACGTGCGCACCGCAGCGTACGGATTGAAGCCGTTCATGATGAGATTGGCCGGATTGAAATTGACCGCGAGGCTGCCAACGTCGAAGCGGTCGAGATACGCGACCAGCGTTGCAGGTTCGTCGTGGCCGGTGTCGAGGGCGACGATCACGCCGGTGCGGTCGCCGTGTTTGCCAAGCGCTTCGAGGCTGTCTTTCATCAGGGCGACGCGCGGGTCTTCTTTTTCAGCTAACGAATCGCGACCGTCAGGGAGCGGAGAGACCGCCTCAACCGTTCCCTGACGGTTGCGGCTCGTTTGCTCGGGGATGCGTCCGGCTTGAATGATCACCAGGCGCGGGCCAAGCTCGAACGCCAGCGCCATCGTCAGGCGGATCTGTTCCAGGCGCGGTTCGAGATCGTGTGCGTCGTCCAGGCCGCGCCGCAGCGGGCACTTGAGCGCCGAGACCGTGAGATCGTGCGAGCGCAACAGGTGGGTGATCTCACGCCGGCCCGTCTGCGTCAGATTCTGGGGCAGCAGCTCCCCCGCCGCCTCCAGCTCGATTCCTTGCGCGCCAACCTTCTGCGCCAGAGGCAACGAACGCCTGAAGGGCAGCCCGAGTGATTTCAGACAGATGCCGAGCTTGATCCGGGCCATCGATTTCCTCGAGTGATGCAGCGACGGGCGCCTCATGACTATGATAGCGAAATGGCCGCGCGATCTCCTCGAACTGCCCCTTCGGCAGATTGACCGTCCCCCACTTCGGACTGCGCACGCGCATGTGCTTGCGATAATCGTCGAGCGTCACGGCGCGAAAAAGATAGACCTCGTTTTTGTAGCGCCAGACATCGGGCGTGTCATCGAGCGTGACGGTCGGCATGACGCGATACATGAAGACGAAGAGGGGTAAATATTCGACGCCGAAGAGGGCCTGCCAGTGCGTGAGGCCATCGACGTCCTCTTGCGTGGCCCAGCTCTCCCAGACGTAGCGCGGTTTGTCAGGCGGCCCGCCGGGGAAGCGCCGTCCTTTGACATCGACGAGCAATTTGGCGCCGGTCGGCCCGAGTACGATGAAGTCGAGATTCTTGACGGGCACGTCGCCGAGAACGGCGCGGCGCGTCTCATCGACGGCGACGTAGCACAATCCCTGCTCCTTGAGGAACGCTTCAAAGGCCGTTTCGTAGGGATTGCTGCGGTCCATGATGGGGCTTCCGCGTCTTCACGCTGCCGCCTCGCCGTTCCGCGCGACATGGTAGTACACCGCCGATCCTATGAGCAGCGCGTATTCTGGTCCAGGGGTATCGCCCGGCCCCGTACTCGTCAGTAGGGCCACGTGCTTTGCGTCTTGCATTCGCTTCAGGCCGGCGTGAAATTCTTTGATGGTCAGGTCCAGTTGCTTCTCCCGCAACCACTCGAACAGATCGCCTAACGGACAACGCGGCCCCAGACCGACCTGGCGGCGCCGCGCCAAAAACTCGAGCGTCTCCGCCTGCCACGGTGTCTCGCCCGGCGGCGCAGGCGCGCGCGCCGCCTCGAGATTGCGGATGGCCTCGTCTACGCGTTGAGTTAGTTGCTCGAATCGCTTGCGCATGGCGACAACCTCGTCGGCATAGCGCTGCATGTGCGTGCGGATCTGCGTGTTCATCTCCGCGACCCATGTCGGAAAGCCTTCCAGATTGGCGGTCAAGAGATCGCGCAGCTCATTGAGAACGCGGTCCGGCGTCTCGCCTTCGAGCAGGTAGTCCAGTCCTTTCGGCGTTACGCGCACCCATTCGACGGAGGTCTTGCCGACGGTCTCGACGCGGGTAATTTCCAGCAGCCCGTCCGCGACCGCTTGGTCCGCGATCTCCGCATTCATGCGCGTGCGCTGAGCGAAAAGGCCCGGCAGCTTGCCGCGGCAATAGAGCCGGGCCTCGTTGCGTTCCAGCGAACCGGTCTTGAGCGCGTCGAGCAGAGCAAGTTTGCGTCGATCCATGACGAACCTCCGTGGCCAGGGTTTGTCCCCCAGTGTACAGTGAAAGCAGATTCGGGTGAACAGCAAAACGGCCGCTTGCGGCTTGGCACGCGAACCTGCCAAGCCGCAAACGACTGATGGAATACCACATGGACCCCACCCCCAAGCGTCCCCGTTACCTCTCCGGCGTGCAGCCCTCCGGCAAGCTGCACCTGGGCAACTACTTCGGCGCGATCAAACAGCACATCGAACTGCAAGATCACGGCGAGTGCTTCTATTTCATCGCAAACTATCATGCGCAAACGACGATGCGCGACCTGGCCGAGAAGCTCTCCGTCGAACAGAGCCGGAAGCTCAAGGCCGCCGATCTGCTGCGGCAGAATACGCTCGATGTCGCGCTCGACTATCTCGCGCTGGGGCTCGATCCCGCCAGGGCAGTCTTCTATCGCCAGTCGGACGTGCCCGAAGTAACCGAGCTGGCGTGGATCTTGGCGACTGTCACCAACATGGGCCTGCTCGAACGCGCCGTGTCGTACAAGGAAAAAATCGACAAGGGGATCGATGCCACGGTAGGCCTTTTCACTTACCCGATCCTGATGGCCGCCGACATCCTTATCGTCCGCTCGAACATCGTTCCCGTCGGCAAGGATCAAGTGCAGCACCTGGAGATGACCGCCGACATCGCCGGCAAGTTCAACCGCGCCTTCGACAAGGACATTTTCCCGATCCCAACCTACAAGCTCGACAAAGAATCGAAGGTGCCGGGCACGGACGGCCAAAAGATGAGCAAGTCCTACGGCAACACGATCGAGATCTTCGCGGAAGGCAAGCCGCTGGAGAAGACGGTGATGGCGATCAAGACCGATTCGACGCCGATGGGCCAGCCGCTCAACCCGGAGCCGTGCAACGTCTTCGCGCTGTACAGCCTGTTTGCGACGTCGGAGGAGAAGGACGAGCTGGCCGCGAAGTACAAGGCCGGCACGATCGGCTTCGGCGGCGCCAAGAAGCTCTTGAAGGAGAAGATCGACAGCTATTTCGCGCCGTTTCGCGACAAGCGCAGAGCGCTGGCCGCCAAGCCGGACACCGTGGAGGACATCTTGCGCGACGGCGCCAAGCGCGCCCGTATCGAGACGCAGCGGACGATGGAGAAGGTGTACAAGGCGACGGGGTTGCGTTAATGTCGCTGGGGGGCCTGGCGTTTGCAGAGTGCCGTGCGAACGCTAAACGCATAAAGTCACGCCATGGACTTCGCCGCGCAAAAACACGCCGCCCTGCTCGACCATCTGCGCCGCTACATCGACGGCGAGGTGCGTTTCGATGCCGTCACGCGCAAGCTCTACTCGACCGACGCCAGCATCTATCAGATCGAGCCCGTCGGCGTCGTCATCCCGAAAACCGCCGCCGCCTTGCAAACCGCCGTGCAGATCGCCCTGGAGATGCACGTCCCCATCATCGCGCGCGGCGGCGGCACGAGTCTGTCGGGGCAATCGATCGGTCCGGGCCTCGTTCTGGATTGCAGTAAGTATCTCAATCAAATTCTCGACATCGATCCGGTCCTGCAAATTGCCCGCGTGCAGCCCGGCGTTGTTCTCGATCAGTTCAACCGCGAACTCGCACGCCACGAGCTGATGTTCGGCCCCGACGTCGCCACCGCGAGCCGGGCCAACCTCGGCGGCATGATCGGCAATAACTCCGCCGGTTCGCACTCCATCGTCCACGGCAAGACCATCGACCACGTCCGTAAACTGCGCGTCATCCTCAGCGACGGCAAGACGCACGAGCTTGGCCCCGTCGATTGGCAACGTCAGGATGATCGCACCTTCCTCGGCCAATTGCACCGGCGCGTCTGGCAAATCGCGACCGACAACGCCGTCGAGATTCGCCATCGTTTCCCGCGCATTCTACGGCGCGTCAGTGGCTATAACCTCGACGCCTTCGTGGCATACGATTCCAATCGTGTGATGGGAAACACACCATTGGAATCGTATGCCACGAAAGCCGGTCTGCACCAACTCCTCGTGGGCAGCGAAGGCACGCTTGGCGTCATGCTCGACGCGGAGCTGAATCTCGTGCCGAGGCCCAAGGTCGTCGGCCTGCTCATCCCGCAATTCGTCAGCCTCGCCGCCGCGCTGGATGCGGTCGCCATTTGCCTGGAAATGCAGCCGGCTGCGGTCGAATTGATGGATCAAAAGCTGATCGAACTGGCGCGCAACAATCTCTCTTTGCGCGAAACGGCCGCGGCGCTGACCGGAACGCCTGAAGCGCTCTTGATGGTCGAATTCGCGGGCGACGACTTCCGCTTCGTGACCGACCGCATCGTCAAGCTGCAAGCGAAACTGCAAGGCCTGCCGGGGCTGATCGCGACGCTGCCCGCCATTGAAGCGTCGCAACGCCAGCCGTTGTGGAATCTGCGCAACGCGGCCGTCCCGCTGTTGCTCGGCGTACCGGGGGATCGCAAGCCGGTGGCGTTCATCGAGGACACCGCCGTCGCCCCGGAGCATTTGCCGAGGTACGTCGCGCGCTTCAAGGAGATCCTGCACAAGCACGGTACGGACGGCACCTTCTACGGCCATGCCAGCGTCGGTTGCCTGCACATCCGCCCCGTCTTGAACATCAAGGATCCGACTGACTTGACGCGCATGCGCGCGATCACCGAGGACATCACCGATCTCATCCTCGAATTCGGCGGCAGTCTCTCCGGCGAGCACGGCGACGGCCTGGCCCGCAGCGAGTGGAGCCGCAAGATGTTCGGCGATGTCGTCTACAACGCCTTCTGCCAAGTGAAGGACGCCTTCGATCCGCAACATCTCTTCAACCCCGGCAAGATCGTCCACGCGCCGCCCATGACCGACAACCTGCGCTACGGCCCGACGTATCATCCCGTCCCACCGCCGACCGTATTCGACTACGCGAAACAAGAGGGCTTCACCGGCGCGGTCGAAATGTGCAACGGCGCCGGCGTATGCCGAAAGCTGCAAGGCGGCGCGATGTGTCCGTCGTTCCGGGCGACGCGCGACGAGAAGGACAACACGCGCGGCCGGGCCAACGTGCTGCGGTTAGCGCTTGTCAGCGATGAGCCGATGAAAGCGCTTGCCGGCGATGGCGTCAACGACGTGCTCGATCTGTGCCTGTCGTGCAAGGCGTGCAAATCGGAGTGCCCGAGCAACGTCGATCTCGCCAAGCTCAAGGCCGAGGTGATGCACCTGCGCTACCAAGAACACCCGCGGCCGATGCTGCACCGTTTGCTCGCGCAGATGCACTACTGGAATCGCGTCGGCTCGCTGTTCGCCCCCGCGGCAAATTTCGTACAGCATAATCACTTGGTGCGCTGGCTGATGCACCACTTCGTCGGCGTCGACAAGAGACGCCGGCTGCCCGAGTTGCACTTCCGCAATTTTCGCCGATGGTTCGCCTGGCACAAGCGGCGCCGCACGATGATCCCTCGGCTCGAAGACACCGTGCTCCTGCTCGCCGACTGCTTCACGACTTACAACGAGCCGGCGATCGGCAAGTCGGCGGTGCGCGTTCTCGAAACGGCGGGTTTCGGCGTCGAGCTGGCGAACCTGACGTGCTGCGGCCGCACGCTCATCAGCAAGGGTTTTCTGGCGGAAGCGCGCGACCTGATCCACGCGCAAGCGCCGCGCTTGGCGTCGCGCCTCGCGCGCGGCACGCCGATCCTGGGCCTGGAGCCGAGTTGCCTGTTGACGCTGGTCGATGAATGGCCCGAACTCGCCCCCGGCCCCGCGACAGCGTTGATCGCCAAGGCCGCCCATCTCGCCGACGGTTGGCTCGCGAAACAGGTGCGAGAAGCAAGATGCGAACTCAAACTCGGTACTCCGTACTCGGTACTTCAAACTCAGCACTCGGCACTCGTCCACGGCCACTGCCACCAAAAAGCCCTCGTCGGCATGAGTGGAACCGCGAGCCTCTTGAAGCTCATCCCCGGCCTCGACGTGCACATGCTCGACACCGGCTGCTGCGGTATGGCCGGCGCCTTCGGCTACGAGAGCGAGCACTACGACCTGAGCGTCGCCATCGCCCAGCTCGATTTGCTCCCCGCGCTTGCACAACAACCCGATGCGCTCGTGATCGCGCCGGGCACGTCGTGTCGCCATCAGATCCGCGATCTCGCGGCCAGGCGGGCGCTGCATCCGCTCGAGTTGTTGGCGGCGGCGCTCGAAGCCAACCAACCATAGGGTTCCCGGTCTTGGGCGTGGATTTGCCGCGAGCGTGCGTTATTCCACGACGGTCAAACGGACCTCGCTGCTTCGTCCTTCGCGATCCGGGTTGTAGTATTCGTAGGCGCGGGCGGCAGGGACGGCGACTTGCGCCGGCATGACGGCGCGCAGACCATAGGCCAAATCCAGAGATTTTTCCGCCGGAAGCTCACGCAGGTAGACCAGCACGGCCAAAGGCTGAATTTCGTATTTGGCGATCCGCTCGTTCTTCAGCAAGTTCGCGAGAGATTCAGGTACAACCGTGAAACCCGCAGGAACGGGCAGCTCCACCATTACCATCGGAGCCGACTCCTTGGTTCGATTTGCGACAGTCGCAATGGCCGCGATGGTCTGGCCGACATTCAGCTTGTCTCGGTCGTACCTGATGCTCAAGCCTAGAGGCGAATCCGCGTCCCCCTTGTTGCTGGGGACGTGATAGCGGAACGTAACCTGGAAATTCGTCGCGGTGCCGGTCGGCTCGGCAAGCGTGAAGCTTTGCTTTCCCAGGCTCAGGTGGGCGGACAGGTCGAGCAGTTTCATGACCTCTGACTGATCGGCCCGCATAACCAGGGTTTCCTTTTTGCCCTGGCTCCAGGTCCATTCGATTCGGCGTTCACAGTCCTCGACCAGCGAACCCGTTCCTGCCAGCATCGCCTTGAGGGCGAGCACGGTGGCCTGGGTGGAGTGCCAGGTGCCTCCGGAATCCTGCTGCTGCACGATCCAGGACAGGGCAGCGCGAGCGCTGGCGAGATGCTTGCCTGATTGCAGGAAAGCCAGCGAGGCGAGGGCGGTCGTCTCGACGCTGCCGCTGCGGCCGCTGCCGTGAAACGTGGTTCGTCCGCCGAGGGGCTGTTCCCACCATATCTGTTTGCCGTCGGCTGAAGATCGCTTGAGTGCGTCCAGTCGATCGAGGTACGGCGCCGCATCACGTGCCGACGGATCCATGGCGTGCAGTGCGTTGCAAACCAGGGCGAGGACATGCGGATCGTGGATGTCTTCGGGCCGATGTCGCAGGAGAAACTGCTGCGTGTTCCTGACATCGTTTGTCGGCGCCGGCGTGCGAAAAACGGCCCAGGCGATGTAGGCGGTCGTGCTCAACCGGGCGAGCTCATCGCCGCCAAGCTTCCCTGGCGCACCGGCGGGGACGTGAGCTTCCGGCGCCCAGGAGCCGTCGGCCTGGCGTTTTTTCAGCAGCCAGGCTCGGGTGCGTTCGATCAAACGCGAATCAACGTCATGGACCCGGGCCATGTCTTCGAATTCCATCAGGCCATACGCGGTAAGGGCCTGATTGGCGGGAGGGTTGCCAAACCAGTCGAAACCGCCGCCGGCAACCTCGAAACTCACCAGGCGTTGATAGCCAAGGTTGATGTACTTGCGAGCTTTGTCCTCGATGGCTCGTGAATTTTTCTTGGTTCGCTGCAGGTAATCCAGCGCCAGCACGTTGGGATACGTCGTGGAAGACGTTTGCTCAAAACAGCCCGAGGGGAGGCGAAAGATCGAATCGAGTCCCTCGACCACCTGGCTGAATTGCGACGGATAAATCTTGACGAACAGCCGGCCGCTGCCCGGTATCGCCTCCTCCGGAAGGGTGATGGAAAAATCGGTTGGTTGTTTGGGCAGATTGCCATTCCACACGGTCTCGATGCGGCGCCCGCCGGGAAGCACCTCGATACGGCGTTTGACGGCGTCAGCCACTCCCGATCCGGTGGCAGCGACCTGCAATTCATGCGTCCCCACCTTCTTGGCCCGCAGCCGGAAGTGAGCGGATCGGACTTCACCTGGCGTCAATTTGAGCTGGCGCGATCCCGGTTCCTGACTCTCGTACCACTCGGCTGCGGCAAAATCCAGCTTCACGTCTTGAGGCTGATCGAGATAATTGTAAACCACGACCGGCACCGCGATCTCATCCCCCAGGGTCAGAGCAATCGGGAGGTTGATCTCGACGAAGAAGGGCTGAAATACCTTGATCTTTTCCTGGCTGGCGCCGAGCCGGCCGTCAAGCGTGACCGCGCTGGCCGTCAGCCGCCAGGTGGTGATCGAGTCTGCGAGCGGGAGGTCCAGATTCGCCCGGCCCTGGTCATCGGTGATCAACTCGGGCCGCCATAGCAGCGTCTCGGGGAACCACTGCCGCACGCGCGGCCCCGTAGTGCTCTCGGCCACAGGTTCGGGAATCCCTGGCATTTTCTTGTTCGCGTCCTTGAACCCCCAGATGGCCACTTCGATGTTCTTCAGATTATTGGCCATCTGGGTCCGGGAAGAAGCCTCGCGGACTTTCTGCACGGGAGGAACCATGAAACACATACACGTGAGCAACACAATTCCGATCATGCACGCCTCCGCGGCGCCTCCTTCAGAGGTCTTAAATACGCGGTATGTCAGAAAAGCCATACCGAGAATTCCCACGCAGATCCCGATGACGATCCAGGCTATCTTGATGACGCCGGCAAGCGATGTTTCAGTCGCCTCGCAGGCTCGAACATTTTCTGGATAGGTCGTGGCAAAGAATGTGGTTGGCCCCTGCGGATTACGCAGTACGGCGAGAACGCTTTCTGGAACGCTGCCATTCTGGACCAGTTTTTCGAACATGGGATCGTCCAGCACGTCAAAGATGCGCCGACTATTATCGACATAGGGGAGCAACGCCTTGATCATCGCTTCGCGATCAGCTGGAGCCTTTTGAACATTGGCGGACAAGGCGAAGAGAGCCTGGTCGAACGTGCGGCGTTCTTCCTCTTTGTCGGGCGCTGGCGGCGACCAGGACGCGAGATGCAATGCGGGCTGCAACAGCTCGGGCGCCACGGTGTAGAAGGATTGCTCCGTGCTGGTAGATTGCTGGAGCACGGCGAAGACCGCCTCGTCCACGGCAGCGAGACTCAGAGCGCCGGGGATGGGTTTGCCGAGCGGGTCCGCAAGCTGGAATCGCAGCTTGGCCACGCTGGCCGGCTGGTACTCGGGCCGATCCAGCGTGGTCGTGATGGTTACCTGGCTGGCGGGGCGAATGTAAACGAGGCGTGTTTTGACTCCCTTGTTCCCCTTGGGACCGAGCCGATACGCGGATAGTTGCATCGTGCCGGAAAGTTCGGGCGGCAGATCGAGCCCGTATTCGCCGCGCCCCTTGGCCACGGGTATCGCCGCGGTGAGCAGCGTCTGTCCGTCCTTGTGAACATCGACAAGTACGGGTTCGCTGAGGGCGCTCAGCGCGGTGAGCCGCATCGTCTCCCCGCCTGCATAGACAGCCTTGTCAGTGCGAAACAGGAAGTCATCGTCGGCCTGGCCCGGGTTCCATGTCACCTGCGCGCGGCCGATCCGGCCCTGGTCGTCGGTGGCGCGCACCGTCCATTCAACGTTTTTGCCGGTTGGAGTGAACTCAAAGCTCGCTACTCCTAGAGCGCTTGTCGTCAGCTCCTTGTCGCTACCGGAAAAGGCGATGCGGGCCCGCGCCGGTCGGCCGATGACATCGTGGACGTAAAAGAAAATCCGATTCGGCAGCTTTTCGACCAGCGTACCTCCTTCCAGGATGCTCTCGATACGCAACGGTTGACTCGTGGCCGGCACGGAGATCTTGCGGGTTTGCGCCTGCCCGGCGCGATCGGTGATGGCGGCACTCAACTCAAGGGATAGATCTTTGTCTTTGAGAGTTTCAGGCAGCGGCGGAAATACGAACGTGGTTGTTCCCCCGGCGTCGGTGCGCAGTTTAAGCTCTCGGCGAACAAGTTCGCCGGCAAAACCATTGCCGTGCAACTGCAACTCGACGTGCGCATCCGCGACGGGCTTGCCGAAAAAGTAGGCCGCCTGCAACTTCCCGCCGACGCGTTGGCCCGGCTGGTAATAGGGCTGGTCCGCGAGCAGATCGATCTTGAACTTGGGGAGCACATACGGCTTCACCTCGACCGTTAGCTTGCTGGTCGTATCGCCCACCTGACATTGAATCGTGTATGGTCCGTGTAGGATTTCGTAGGCCAACGGGCAGGCGCTGCTGGAGATCCCGAATGCACTCGTTACGTCTTTTTGCTTGAAGATGATGTTGCCGGCTGGATCGGCAACGGTAAAAACCGCCGTCTGTCCAGCGATCGGTTTCAGGTCGAGACTGCGCAAGGCCAGGGAGCGCACCTGAATGGTTTGGCCCGGCTGATAGACAGGCCGATCGCTGGTGAGCATGAGCTTCCAGGAATGCACCAGCTGCACGGACCGGACCATCGTCTGGGGCCGCCAACCTGTGCTGGCCGAGACGCGAAGATCGTAGGTGCCGTCCTTCCAAGCGGGCAATTGAAACGAGGGCTGCCCCGTTCCCTGAGCGTCGGTCTTGAAGTCGGCCAGGTGAACCCACTGGTCGAGCGCCGGATCGCGCATGGCGATCTTGATCGGCACGTTTACCAGGCCCGTCCCTCGATTGGGATCCACGAGTTCGACACGCAAGGATCGTTTGGTCCCGGCGTGCAGCTTGCTCTGACACAGGACCCGCAAATCGTAAGGCGCCGGCGCCAGCGTCCAGTAATAAACGTGCAGACAGAAAAACAGCATCGCCGCGGCGGCGCCAAGCCACCCGGCGCGGCGATACCAGCGGCGTGGAGCGAGTTGCGTTTGCGCGCTCGCGTTGTCGTGCTGGGCGATCCTGGCCAGGGTCCTCTGAATCAACTCGGGGCTCGCTTCGCTTGGCGGAAGTTGTTTCAGTGCGTTGTAACGTTGCCCCGCTTCCTCGAGCGCCGCCTGGCAAATCTTGCAGCGCGCGCAGTGCTGCTCGACATACTCGTTCTGTGCGGGCGTGAGCAGATCGTGAACGTAACTGTCCGCCTGTTCCAGAATGTGTTCGAATGGTGCGGCCATTTGATTTTCCTCTGCGTGTTTGTGAAAATGGCGCGACAGGCGCGAATCAATCGTCTTGTCCCAACCGACCTTCGAGCATCTCGCGCAAGGCGCACAAACCGCGGTGCATGTGGCTGCGTACCGTGCCTTCGGGTTGATCGAGCACCAGGGCGATTTCCGCATACGACATTTGCTGCCAGATGCGCAAGACGACGACGACGCGCTGCGGCTCCGGCAGATGAGCGACCGCGGCGGCAATGATCGTTGCCCTCTCCATGGCCAGCACCGACGTAACCGGCGAACTCCGCCCCGGGAACGACTCCGGCAGATCCTTGTCCGCGAGAGGCGCCGTGGGGAGCACGGCCCGGCGAAAGTCAGAACGGCAGCGGTTCACCGCGATGGCGTACAGCCACGTCTTAAAAGGCCGGGGATACTCGTAAAGACCGCGCTTGCACCACACCGCCAGGAAGACCTCCTGAAAGAGTTCTTCGCCGCGGTGGTAATCGCCGGTCATGCGCTGAAGGAAGCTCAACAACGGCGTGGCGTGACGGCGCATCAAGGTTGCCAGGGGCGCGTTTTTTCCCTTGGCCACCTCCGCCATCAATGCTTCATCGCCCGTTGGTTCGTTCATGAGCCTGGCCCATGGAATCTCGATGGGATGTGTCCGGCTGCAACCTATTACGCACGTTCCCGTGATTTCGTTGCGACAAAAATGGCAAAGCCGACATCGTTTCCGCCGAGGCCAGCGGGGCCGGTTCGATCTCCGTCTGGGTAGTTCGGGCTGGCGTTACAAGAAATGTAACCGTTCACCCATCTCCCCTGTACTCAGGGGAGATGGGTTGGGGGTGAGGGGTTGGAGCGTCGCGCAACGGTCTGTTCTCCCCCTCACCCCCGACCCCTCTCCCCCCGAGTACAGGGGGAGAGGGGAGGTAAATGGGTTACCAAGAAATGTTGCCAGAAGAATGGCTGCTTTTGACGGTGCGAATCGGGACTGCTGACCGAAGAGAAGAACAGCTTGCTGGGCCTAATTGGCTGCGCAGCCTCGTTGTCGGCGCGGCGCCGGTCGACAACAGGACTCACTCCGCGTGAAAGCACACACGCAAGCCAATGGCGTCGTCTCCCCAGGTGGGCGCCAGCTTGTATCGGCTCGCCGAGCGACAGTAATCGGGATAGATGCCCCACGCTCCGCCCCGCATCACTCGGTCCTTTCCGGTCGCCGGCCCCTGCGGATCGACCACATCGCTCCACGGATAATCCCCATGCCAGTCCTGACACCACTGCCAAACATTGCCACACATGTCGTGCAGTCCCCACGCATTGGCCGGGAAGCTTCCGACGAGAGTCGTCTTTTTCCTGAACACCCCCTTCGTGCCGTTCCCATAGGCGACATCGCCGAGGTAGTTCGCCTGATCCGTCGAGATGGTTGCGCCGAAGAAAAATGGCGTCGTCGTTCCTGCGCGGCAGGCATACTCCCATTCAGCCTCGGTCGGGAGTCGGTAGGGTCTCTTGTCCTTGGCCCCAAGCTTCTTCACAAAATCCTGGCCATGCTCCCATGAAACTCGCTCCACGGGGAGGCGCTTTTCGCTCTGGAACTTGGCGGGATTCTTGCCCATGATTGTCTGCCATTCCTCCTGGGTGACGGCATGAACGCCCATGTAGAAGCCCCTGGTCAGCGTGACCTTGTGTTGAACTTCATCGTCACGCCTTTCTTTTTCGTCCTTGGGGCTCCCCATCATGAAGCTGCCCGGAGGTATCCAGACGAATTTCATACCGATGGCGTTGGTGAAGTTTTTGGGTGGGTCTTTTTGTTGCGCGCGGATCGGGATATGTGCCAGAGCGGCAGCGTGACCTATCCAGGCAAGGGTCAAGAGCGTGAGAACCTTTGGCATGTTGTCCCCTTTGCACGCCGGTTATTTCTTGTACCTTCGATGCCCCACGGTCTTGCCTGACTTGAGATCCACGATCTCCAGATATTGTCCGGCGCTCTCGTCGCCGAATACGCGGACGGCGTCGCTGTTGATGATCTCCAGATTCACGGAGTTAGAATACCTGGAATGGGGGATTGGGCCGAGCCCTTGGAGGGGAGTTTTCCAAAGCTGCTTGCCAGTCTTCAAGTCGCAGGCAATCAGCGTGCAGCCCGTCCTGCCGTGTCCGAAATCGGCGTAAACCAGCACGTCGCCGCTGGACGTGAAAACCGAGCGGTAGTGTCCCGTCCAGGCGACGAGTTCCTTGCCGCCAGCCACGACCCGAATGATGATCGGGCCAGGCTTGTTGCTCGGTCGGATCAGTTCCACCTGATAAGCCATCGAAAACCGCAGAAACGAGTCGGTGACGCTGGCCTGCTCCGTTGAGAATTTCCAGGGCATGGCGTCTGCTATTTTTTGGTAATCCTGCCCATGACCAACCGCGGCACCGACGAGGATGATGCCGAACACCCACGGCAAATGAGAGAACCGCTTCATGGTCGCCTCCTGATGTCCGTTGTCCCGAACAGCGAATCGTGGCCTTTGCTGGAAGGTTTGCTCAAATCACGAATCAGATCACCGTCCCGTCGAGCACGGTCGCGCTCTTGGGAATGACGACGATGCCGTCGCGGATGACGAAGTTCGGGCCTTCGCCATTCTTGAGTTTGTCCTTGTTGAAGAGATGTACGTTGGCGCCGACGCGGGCGTCCTTGTCGAGGATGGCGTTGTCGATCACCGAATTGTCGCCGATGCCGACGTTGGGCAGGCCGCGGCGCTGGTTCTCCGATTTTTCAAGGGCGGTCTCATAGCGGTCGGCGCCGATGATGACGCTGTTCTTGATGGACACGTTCTTGCCGATCTGAGTGCGAATGCCGATGACGCTGCGCGTGATCTTGGTCCCCGAGTTGATGGCGCAGCCATCGGAGATCAGGGCGTGATCGAGCACGGCCGCGTTGATGCGCGAAGCGGGCAGATAGCGCATGCGCGTGTAAATCAGCCCTTCCGGCGCGTGAAAGACGAACGGGGGATGCTCGGCAGTCAAGGCAAGGTTTGCCTCGTGATACGACTTCACGGTGCCGACGTCTTCCCAGTAGTTGTCGAAGAGGTGGGCATGGATGCGGCGCGTGTTGAGGCTGCGCGGGAAGATATCTTTGCCGAAATCGGTGGCCAGCGGGGGTTCGTTCAAGAGCTGGATGAGAGCGTCGCGATGGAAGAGATAGATGCCCATGCTCGCCAGGAATGGCCGGCCGTTGCACGGGACGCCCCGCGTTTCCATCCACGCCTCGGACATGCGCATCGGTTCGAGCTTGTCGGGCGTCTGCGGCTTTTCGACGAAGCCGTTGACGCGCCCGGTGTCGTCGGCGTGCAGGAGGCCGAGTTGCGAGGTTTGCTCCTCGCGCACCGGCATGACGGCGATGGTCACCTCCGCGTCGGTCTGGCGATGCGTTTCCAGAAGTTGGCGAAAGTCCATGCGATAAAGCTGATCGCCCGACAAGATCAGCACGTCACGGCACGGATCCTCGTGGACGTAGCGGATGTTCTGCCGGACGGCGTCGGCCGTGCCTTGGTACCAATCGGATGCTTCGTTGGTTTGCTGGGCAGCCAGGATTTCGACGAAACCCTTCGAGAACGGATCGAATTTGTACGTATTGAGGATATGGCGATGCAAACTGACGCTGAGAAACTGGGTCAGCACGTAAATGCGATTGAGCTCGCTGTTGATGCAGTTGGAGATCGGGATGTCGATCAGGCGATATTTACCGCCGATGGGGACCGCCGGCTTGCTGCGCAGCATAGTCAGCGGGTAAAGGCGGGTACCGCGTCCGCCGCCGAGGATCAAGCTCAAGACTTCACGATGCATGATGGAGAGTTCCTGCCATTCCGAGGAGACAAGGATGCCCGCCGCCGGCGTCGGGGCGATCCCGGCGAATGCGGGTATCAATGTAGCAGGGGGCGGGCAATTGGGTAGAGAAATCTCGTGAAAGTTTGGTGGCGTCTCCGTTTGTGGTATGGTCGCTTTTCGCTCCGCGAAAGGCGACGAACTCAGACACCACCGAACCGTTGCGGGACGCGCATCGCCCCGGAGTATTTGTACAGTTCGCAGATCGTGTTTTGCGCCAGGCTCTTCTTTGTCCATCCAAAACGCGGCCACTCTTCGCCGACGCGCCAAGATGGTCACTAGAATAATGGTCACACATGGCTCGAATTCCAATTCCGGGAGAACGAACGTGCCACGATGCCTGGTTACCGGCGGAGCGGGGTTCATCGGCTCGCATCTTGTGGACGCGCTCCTTGCGAACGGGGAGACGGTCCGCGTTCTCGACGACCTCAGCTACGGCAATCGCGCCAATCTAACCCAAGCCGCGCATCGGATCGAGCTGATCCACGGCAGCGTTGCCGACGCGGACGTTGTGCGTAAAGCGGTCGCCGACTGTGAGGTCGTCTATCACCTGGCGGCGATCGCCTCGGTGACGAAGAGCGTCGAGACGCCGATCCTTTCGCACGATATTTGCGCGACCGGCACTCTGCAAGTGCTCGATGCGGCCCGCCGTTGCGGTGTGCGTCGCGTCGTTTTCGCAGGCAGCTCCAGCGCATATGGTGATCAGCCCGGCGACGTGCGTTCCGAAGACGACGCGCTGATGCCCCTCTCCCCCTACGCGGCCGCCAAGCTTGCTAGTGAGCACTACTGTTCGGCGTTCACCGCGGTCTATGGGCTCGAGACCGTGCGATTGCGTTTCTTCAACGTGTTCGGCCCGCGCCAGGATGCGCGCAGTCCCTATTCGGGCGTCATCGCGCTTTTCATCGCGGCCATGAAAGCCGGCAAGACGCCGACGATATTCGGCGACGGAACACAATCGCGCGACTTCATTTACGTTGCCGACGTGATCCAGGCGCTGCGGCTGGCCGCAAACGTGACGGGCGCCGTTGGCCGAGTCTACAACATCGGCAACGGCAAGAGCGTGACGATCCTCGAGCTGGTCCAACACCTGAACGATCTGCTCGGCCTGCGGATCCAACCCATCCATCAACCACTGCGAGCTGGCGACGTACGCGTTTCCCAGGCCAGCATCGAGCGCGCCCGCAAAGAGCTAGGGTTTCAGCCTACGGTATCCTTTCGCGACGGAGTGGCCAACACCTTGGCGGCACATCTCGGATAAGATTCGTCGCGAAAACGATTTCCCAATTCGTCGCGTTCTAGCTGATTGACTCATTCATCCCAAATTATGGGCGAGCGTCTCTCTGACTTTTCGCGGGGGTCTTGACGTAGACCTCAAGCGTCGGGTGGGATAGGCGACCGCCGACAAATAATATACATTTGTACAAAATTCTATTAAATCAGGAAACAAGCGTCAATAAGTAATTTTCAGCACAATCGGAAAATTGCATAATATGGATAAATTGACATAGCCGGGTTCATTCACTTCTGCTAACTATACCCCCCCTGAAAGCCCTTCGTGGTGAAGGGTGCAAGTTTGTTGCAAAATACGGAGGATCCTGGATGCACTGCTATTTGACAATCGCCCTCCTCTCGTGCGCCCCCACTGCCTCTTGGGAGAGCGATTATGGCCAAGCTCAGCAGCACGCGATCAACCAAAGGAAGCCACTCGCTGTCGTGATCGGCTCGGGAACCAATGGTTGGACGAGATTCCTGCGCACGGATAGCCACGCCGTTCAGGTTGACAGGCTATTGGCCGACCATTACGTTTGCGTCTATCTGGACATCGAAACGGCTGCGGGAAAGACGATGGCGCAGGCGTTTAAGATCAATGCTCGCGCTGGTCTGGTTATCAGCGATCGCAGCGGCGACTCACAAGCATTTTGGCATCAAGGGGATATGACCAGCGACGAAATGGCCCGCTCTCTCGCCAGGTATTCAGACATCAACGTCGTCGTCAAGCACACAGAATACCTGGATGTAAAGGCGGACGTCAAACCCACCGAGAAAATCGCCCCCGTCGTCCTATCCAGCTACTATCCGGCACCCGCCACCTATGCCCAGGCTCGGCTAAAGGCGATCAGCCAAAAACGGCCGCTGGCCATCGTATTTGGCACCGGCGCCAACGGTTGGACGAAGATCCTGCGAACGAATAGCCCGGATCCGCAAATCGAGAAGCTTTTGGCCGAGCAATACGTTTGCGTCTATATCGACGCCGACACAGCCGATGGCAAGAAGACGTCCCAGGCTTTCGGCATCAGCGGCAACGTCGGTTTGGTCCTCAGCGATCGAAGCGGCCAGGCGCAAGCGTTTTGGCATGATGGTGATATGACCGACGGCAACATGATCCACTACCTCACCAAGTACGCGGATGCCCAGGTGGTGGTGGCACAAACGGAGACTGCTTACACCAACAGTTCGAATTACTTTGGCAGGTACCAAGTTGGCTTCCCGAGTGCAAGCTATTCAGTCGGGGCGTCCAGGACGACCTCGTCGGCCAATTGCTGACGATGACATTTCCGCCTCGGTCGAGGCAATACCCCATCGTCAATCCTGAAAAAGAACAAGCGTGCTCCGACTGGGAGCACGCTTTTTTATTGCCGTTTGCGTAGGCGCTGCAAGAACTTAGGAGAAAATCTGAAGAACGGCTACTGTTTCTCGCCCTGCGTCAAGAAGCGCTTGATGCGGTAGCCGGGGTGGTCGCGCAGCCATGCCAGAACGGACTGACGAATCTCATCGATGTCTTTGACCTTCGCAGGAGACTTCCAGCCGTCCTGAGGCCCAATACCGATTTGCGCGAAGATCTGGTAAGCATTGGCCGGATCGCCGAATCGGCCGGGCTGCCATTTCGACGCTAACAGCGCGTCGAGAATCAGCTTGCTTTCGTCGGCGTCTATCGGTTCCTGCTTGTTATTGAAGGGAGGCTTCTGGGTGCGGTGTTTGCCGATCTGAATGGAAGCGGCCAGCAGTCGTTCTTCGGAATCTTTGGATTTCAGCGCCGTTAGCGGATCGGCCAGGATGACCACGACCTTTTTGGCCAACTTGACCTCGTCCGCGAAATTCTTGTCTTGGGCGGCGACGAAGTAGCCGAAACCCGGCGCCTGATAGAACTTACCCTCGGCATGCTTGGTAATCATGAAGAGGCCATCCTGCCCCGCTTGAAGCTGCGGCGAGCGGTTGCCTCCGCCAGTGATTGGCACGCCCGGCTTGGGCGGGACCGGCGGCACAAAGCCGACGCGGATCGTTTTCTCATCCTTCAGGCCGCGGATCGTCTGACTGATCGTCACGACCGCGATACGATATTTCACGGTCTGCTTGGCGCCGGGGAACTGTTTCGCATCGACATCTTGCGGTTCGATCGCGGTGACGCGGCCGACGAAGACCGCATCGGAATTGACGATGCGGACCGGCCCAGGCGGCGGCGCGGCGATTAGGGCCCAGGCGGCGTTACACACGATCGCCGCACCGACGATGGCCAGACTCAACGCCAATAGTTTCTTTCGCATGATCGAGGTCTCCAGATTCGGGAAGAGCTGCTGAAATTAGACTACCCGTGTCAGCACAACTTGGAAAGAGGCGGTGGCCAGTTCCCGTCAGCGCTTCCCAAATCATGCGGCGGCTGCTGGACTGCGCGCGGACGCCGACATAACCTGAGCGTGACGGGTTACCTACTTGACGCGCCCGACAAGTGTCGAATCGCTCCGTTAGCCGGACGCGCAAGCGACGGATTTTTTCATGTCCGTTGCGTGCGCGTCCGGCTAACACGTTGCAATGGCCGCCAGCATCATACATGGGAGATTTTTCATGTCCGAAAAACGCAAGAGCCTGACCACCACCGAAGGCATGGGCCGGGCGCCCAATCGCGCCATGCTGCGCGCCGTCGGCTTTCACGATGACGACTTCACGAAACCCATGATCGGCGTCGCCAACCTGCACTCCGACATTACGCCGTGCAATGCCCATCTCAATCGGCTGGCGCAGAAGGCGATCGAGGGCATCCGCGCGGCCGGCGGCGTCGGGCAGACCTTCGGCGCGCCGACCGCCTCGGACGGCATCATGATGGGCCATCAGGGCATGCGCTATTCCCTCGTCTCACGCGAGGTCATCGCCGACTCGATCGAAGTTGTCGCCGGCGGCATGAATCACGACGGCGTCCTCGCCATCGGCGGTTGCGACAAAAACATGCCCGGCTGCCTCATGGCCATCGCCCGGCTCAACGTACCGAGCATCTTCGTCTACGGCGGCTCCATCCTGCCCGGCGTCGGCGAGACGGGCAACGACATCGATATCGTGTCGATCTTCGAGGCGGTCGGCCAATATCAGGCCCACAAGCTCAGTGCCGAGGGAGTGCACAAGGTCGAATGCGAGGCGTGCCCCGGGGCCGGCTCGTGCGGCGGCATGTATACCGCCAACACCATGAGTTCCGCGATCGAGGCGATGGGCATGTCGCTCCCTTACGACGCCAGCTATCCCGCCGTCTCCGCCGCCAAGGATAGAGAGACATTCTTGTCGGGGAAATATCTGGTCCAGCTCATTGAGATGGGGATCAGGCCGCGCGACATCATCACGCGCCGCGCGCTCGAAAACGCCTACACCGTCGTGCTGGCGCTCGGCGGCTCGACCAACGCGGTCTTGCACTTGATGGCGATTGCCCGCGAGGCCGAGGTGGCCTGGACGCTCGCGGACTTCGATCGGCTCGGCGACAAGGTTCCCGATCTCGCCGATCTCAAGCCTGCGGGCAAGCACGTGATGTTCGACTTGCACAAGGTCGGCGGCACCCCCGCGGTCATGCGCGCCCTTCTCGACGCCGGCTATCTGCACGGCGATTGCCTGACTGTCACCGGCAAGACGCTCGCGGAAAATCTGCGCGACGTGCCGAGCATCTATGCGCGCGAACAGAAAGTCATCAAGCCTGTGGCCGCGCCGATGCATCCGACCGGGCACATCATCATTCTCAAGGGGAACCTCGCGCCGGAAGGCGCGGTGGCGAAGGTCGCGGGCCTGAAATTGCGGAAGATCAGCGGCCCGGCCAAGGTGTTCGACGGCGAGGAAGCGTGCTTCGCGGCCTTGCAAGCGCGCGACATCAAGGCCGGCGACATCGTCGTCGTCCGCGGCGAGGGCCCTGTCGGCGGACCCGGCATGCGCGAAATGCTGTCCGTCACCGCGGCCCTGTCCGGGCAAGGACTCGGCGAACACGTCGGACTCATCACTGATGGGCGATTCTCCGGCGGCTCGCGCGGCCTCGTCGTAGGTCACGTCGCCCCCGAAGCATGGGTCGGCGGCCCGATCGCGCTGTTGAAGAACGGCGACGTGGTAACGATAGACGCTGACAAGAAAGAAGTCTCGGTCGCACTCAGTTCCGATGAATGGACGAAACGCAGGGCCGCCTGGACGCAACCGCCGCCGCGCGAAAAGCGCGGCGTACTGGCGAAGTATGCGCGGACGGTGACCTCGGCGTCCGAAGGGGCGACGACGTCGTGAACGGTCGGCTAGAATCACTGGAGGAAATTGCGCGCCAGCCAAATAATTCCGTAGACGAGGAGGATGACGGCGCCGACAAGCGGCACCACCACGAGCGCGACGCCCGCCCAATAGCGAAGGCTGGCGCGGCGAGCGTCGTCTTCTTTCTTGACGACATCCTGCAGCTCGCGTTGGCGCTCTTCTTCTTCCAGCTTCTTGTACTGCTGGCGATACCTGGCGCCTTGCTTGTCGGCGGCCTTCTTGGTCATCTTGCTCAATGCCGTTCCCTGGAATTCCTTGAACGTCGCCGCCGAGCGGAAGCCTTCGGTCGGGCTATGGCTGACGCGGACGTTGGGCGAGATGGCGTCGCTCTCGAGCAACCTCTGCAACTCTGAAGTGGTGCACTTGCGGAGGATCGGCGTGCCGTCGGGCCCTTTTTTTTGTACGTACCAGATGTTCGCATCCACGTTCGAGGGGGCTGTTTCGCCGGGCGGACTGTAGCCGGCCTGCTCGCTGCGATCGACCGCCTTCGTATGCTCCACCTTCGCTGTCTCGGCTTTCGCATGCGCCGCTCCCGATTCGGCCGTCGCGATGAAGGAGAGCGTAGTGCTGGCCAGATTCAGGCTTTCGAGGTCTTTGATCAAGTCTTCACAACGCTGGTAACGCTTCTCCGGAGTCTTGGCGGTCATCTTGGCAAGAATGAGATCGAGCCGTTCCGGGACGTTGTCATTCACTTGGCGCGCGGGCGGAAACGTGCCCCGTTCCTTGGCGCGGATGACATCGGCGAGGGCCTCGTCATGGAACGGGGGCCGACCCGTCAAGAAGGCGTATAAGGTGCAACCCAGCGCGTAGATGTCGGAACGGCCGTCGATCGATTTGGCGTTGCGCGCCTGTTCGAGCGGCATGTACCAGGGGGTACCGACGGCGTGACCGGTCTGCGTCAGCGACATGTCGTCGTCATGCGTCTTGACCATGCCTAGATCGGCGACTTTCACCATGCCGGTCTTCGTCAGCATGATGTTGTCGGGCTTGATGTCGCGATGTACTATCTCTAGCCCATGGGCGTAGGCCAGCGCCTTGGCGCAGTCAATGACGATGCGCACTGAATCTTCGACTGGCAATCGACCCAGCTGCTCCAGACATTTCTGGGCGCTCTGGCCCGAAACGTACTCCATCGCGACGAAGTGCCAGCCTTCAAACTCGTCGACAGCGTAGGCCGAGATGATGTTCGGATGATCCAGCTTCATGCCCATGACCCGGCCTTCGCGGTAGAATCGCTTGACCAGCTTGGGATTGTTGGCAATGTGCGGGAAGAGGACCTTGAGCGCAACGACACGGTTGGAGGTGAGTTGCCTGGCCTTGTAGACCACCCCCATGGCGCCTTCGCCCACCTTTTTGAGTAACTTGTAATCGCCCAGCGTGACCACGTCCTTGCCGAGGACAGGCGAAGGAGATACGGGCGTAAGGTTGGCGGGCGCGGAGAGTTCCCCATCGTCGGACTTTTCGTCCTGCCCCATGACGCGCGTCGAACCGAGTTCATTCCAGAGTGGGTCGTGTTCATCGGGCGTGGACGGATCGTCCAAGAGGCGCGTCTCCAGATCGGGGGGAGGCGCCTTGCCCTTGGCTCGTTCACCGTCGCCGACCTTCTTGGGGGAAGGCGGTCGATTTTCCATGCGTTCCTCTGGCATGTGCCCTCGACTTGGCGCCTGGGCCGGAATCAGGTCGTCTTTCCGCTTGGCCAGTAATTCCCAGCTGCATGGGATTCGTCCTGGGGGACTGGAATTCTGGTAGTGTCTCAGTTTCGACCGTAGACCTCACGCTCCGCGTGAGGAATCCTCACGCGGCGCGGGAGGGCTACGATGGTCGTGCGAAACTGAGACACTACCGGAATTCTCGCAGTTTGGGAGAATGTGCACAACACCAGTATAGCATAGCAGATGGAGGGTGACGTATCTATCAATCCTATCGTCTTGTCATCTCTCGTCATCACAAGACGCTGCGCCAACGGTACTCCATTCGGCGGTCCCGTTCTGGCCATTTCTCACGTCGCCTCCGCCATCACCTGCAACTGCACCAGGCTGCGATTTTGCTCTTTCTCCAGATACTCGCGCCCTTTCTTCACGTTGATGTGGTCCCACGGCAGCACTTCCTCCATCGGCCGATGACGCTGCGAGTAGAACGCCGTGTCGATGCCGAGGTCCGCGAAGGTCTGCCACCAGATCTCCGGCTGGAAGCATTCGCTCCAGCCGTCGAGTCGGCAGCCGCGCCGCCATGCTTCTTCAAGCGCGACCGCCACCCGGCGATCGCCGCGCGTCAGCACGCCTTCGAGCAGGCTCAGATTGATGTCATGCTGTTTGATCTTGACGCTCTTGAGCCGGCAATTGCGGCGCAGATATTGCCCCGCCCAGTGCAGATACTCGCGCGTCTGCATGCCGTTCCATTGATACGGCGTGTGCGGTTTCGGAATGAAGTTCGACACCGACGTCGTCACCTCGACGAAACGGCCGCGCACTTCTTTGCCGATGCGCGAGATCGTCTCCGACTGTTCGAGGATGCCGTCAAGATCGACTTGGCGTTCGCCGGGCAGCCCGATCAGGAAGTAGAGCTTGACGCGCTGCCAGCCTGCCTGGAACGCGGCGCGGCAGCCTTCGTAGAGGTCCTCGTTCTTGATCGGCTTGCGGATCTGTTCGCGCATGTCGTCGCGTGCCACCTCCGGCGCCAGCGTCAGACCCGATTTGCGCACGCCCTTCATCAGCTTCGGCAAACTCTTGAGCTGATGATTGACGCGCAAGCTCGGCAGCGAGATGCTGACGCCGAGCGGCATGAACACCTCGTGCATGCGGTTGACCAGCTCCTCGAAGTAGGGATAATCGCTGGTCGAGAGACTAAGCAAGCTAATTTCCCTATGCCCCGTGTTGCGATAGCTGTCGAGGGCCGCCTGTACGATCGTCTCGACGGACCGCACGCGCAACGGCCGCTTGATGACGGTCGACTGACAGAAGCGGCATTGCCAGGGGCAGCCGCGCATGATCTCGAGGGCGATGCGATCGTGCGGCGTCTCGACGAACGGCACCACGGGCTTCGTCGGCAGCGGGATGGCGTCGAAGTCTTGCTCGATGGTACACGCGCGCACCTCACGTGGGACATCGCTGCGCGTGCGATTGACCGCCGCTATAGTGCCGTCCGAGTGATATTCGGGCTCGTAGAACTGCGGCGCGTACGCCCAGGTCGTCTGGCCGACGAGTTCCGCCAGCATTTCGGCGCGGACACCCCCGTTTAGCCCCGCCTCGCAGAGGCGGCCGGGCGCCGCGCCCTCGGCGTTCTGCGAACGCCGGCTAAACGATTCCTTGAGGCTCATCCACTTCTCCATCACCCACGGCAAGCTTTCCTCCCCGTCGCCGATGATGAAGAGATCGACGAACGGCGCCAGCAACTCCGGGTTTTGCGCCCCCGGGCCGCCGGCGATGACGAGCGGATCGCGCAGGGTGCGATCCTTGGCGTGCAGCGGGATGCCGCCGAGATCGAGCATCGTCAGTACGTTCGTGTAGCAGACTTCGTACTGCAGGCTGAAACCGACGATGTCGAATTTGCACAGCGGCGTGAACGTCTCCAGGCTATAGAGCGGCAGATTGGCGCGGCGCAGTTCGGCCTCGAAATCGATCCACGGCGTGAACGCGCGTTCGCACGCCCACTGCGGATCGTTGTTCATGATCGTGTATAGCACTTGCAGCCCGTGATGCGACATGCCGAGCGTGTACGCATCCGGAAACGCCAGGCACAGTTTGCCTCGCACCTTGCGATGATCCTTGACGATGCTGTTGAGCTCGCCGCCGAGGTACTGCGCCGGCGTCTGCACGCGCGGCAAGAAACGAAGGACGGCGTCTTTGAGGGGGGTGTTTCGCATGAGGATATGGTACGCCGGAAAGAGCAGCGATGAAAGGCGATTTTCGCGCTCCGGTCTCCTCATTTTTCACTACTAACCGCGGCTGGCACGGCAATTCCCGCCATGAGACGAGCCTGCCAATCGACCGAATTCTCAGTCGTCCGCACGGGCTCAGAACGCGGTTCACCAAGCAAATAGCCGACGTAAAACAGCGTCGCCCAGGCGTGGATACCATACCCGTGGATCCACACGGTCTCGCTGAATCCGCCGAGGATGACCGAAAGAACGAACAGGACGCAACTGCTCCAAAGCAGCGCGTTGCGAGGCCGCCAACGTGCGTGCGCGGCATCGACGATCGACCAGGCTAGAGACGGCGCAAGCAGCACGAAGCTGCACGATTCGGTCGCGGGGCCGAGCAGCATCATCCACGCGATGGCGAGGGCCGAGCTTGATGTCAAGAGGGCCCGCGTCGACCAGCCTAATTGCCGCCGATGCCAGCACAAACCCGCGACGGCCGCCCCTGCCAAGACTTGCAGCACATGATAGGCGGTTCGGCTGACGGGCAAGTCGTAGAGATGAATCAGCAGCCACAGATCGCGATACATTTCCCTCAGGGGTATGGACGTGCGATCTTCGGCGCCTAAAAGTGCGATCCATTTCGCGTATTGGCCGAGCACATAATCCGGATGCTGGCACAAGAACGGCAGCAAGAGGCTCGCCGCCAGCGCGACGGCGGCACGGCCAAGAAGCTGGCGCGGGTAGAGTAAGATCAGCACCATGCCGAGCGCGAGCGGATAGAGCTTGCAGATGAACGCCGCCGCGATGAGGACGCTCGCCAGGGTCCAGCGGCGATCGGCGACGGCGGCGACCGACGCCAGCATGTACGCGATCACGAGGATGTTCGCCTGCCCATTGTTAATGCTGTGCAAGGCGAGTGGGATCGTTGCCAGGGAAAGCCAGGCAAAAAGCTCAGCCGACGCGGCTTGCGGCAATACGCTGCGCTCGAACCAGCGCAACGCGCCGAGCATGGCCGCGACGCTGAGAAGCCGCCAGAGCACGCCGCCGAGCGAATCGGGCAGCCAGCCGAACGGCGTCATCAGGATCGCGCACGTCGGGCTGTAGCGGTAGCCTGGCTGCACGTCGGGACGGCGAAAGGGTTCGTAAAGCTCGTCCGCGTGCCACCAGAGATTGGCGGACGCACTGAGCATCGGATAGACGGTCTTTTTTTCGGGCGAAATGAAGACGCGCACGCTGACAAAGAGCAGAATCGTGCCCCAGGCCGCGATCGCGAGGCGTTCCCAGCGCGAACGCGCCAACCACCAGGCGTACCATCTCGCGTGTCCCAAGGCATCCTCCGTGACGCACGATTGCCGCTTGCGGCTTAGCATTCGCGTATTCACGTCCGAACGCTAAGCCGCAAGTGGCAGACTAACATGAATCACCGCACTATTTCAATCGGAGGTTGCGGCGATCAGGGCGCATGCAAGTAGTCGCACACTTTCGCCGCGACGAGGCCTGCCTGTTCCGTGCAATCGTTGAGCGCGACGCCGCGATAGGCGTTGCCGGCGAGCCACAGACCTGGATGTTGCACGAGTCGGCTGTCGATGTGAGCGACGCGTTCGAGATGGCCGAGGTGATATTGCGGAATGGCCTTGTCCCAGCGGACGATCTTGTAAAAAATCGGCGCGGCGGTGATGCCCAGGGCGAGCTTCAACTCGGCGCGCACGGCTTCGAGCAGGCGGTTGTCGTCCCAATCGACGATCTCCGGCCGTCGCCAGCCGCCGCACATCGCCCGCAAGAGCACGCAATCGTTGGGCGCGCGCTCAGGGTAGATCGACGAGCACCACTGCACGCCCAAGAGATCACGGCGCGTGTTTTCCGGACTGATGAAGCCGAACCCGTCAAGCGGCGTCGGCACGTCGCTCTTGCGAAAACCAAGGGCAACGACGGCGACGCGGTTGTATGCGATGGCGCCGACGGCCTGCGCGATGGGTGCGTCCAGTTCGGCGAGCAGCTCGCTCTGCTGATGCGCGGGGCACGTCAATACGACGGCATCGGCATCCCAGCGGTCGCGTCCGTCGGCCTGCACGCGCCATAGAGGTTTCTTCGGATCGCCCGATTTGACGAGCGAACGCACGTTGACGCCAAACGTGGGTGGTTGCCTGAGCTGCCCGGCCAATGTCTCGATGAGCACGCGCAGGCCGCCTCCGAGGGTCCACATCTTGCCGGGGCGTTCGTAGGGGACGCCCTTCGCCTTGGCGTCGGCGCGGCGCTTCTTTGCGATTGCGAAAAAACCCTTGATGACGCTGCCGTACGCGCGCTCCAACTCGGCGATGCGTGGAAAGCACGCAGCAAGGCTTAAGAGCTTGGGATCACCGGCGTAGATCCCAGTCACGAGCGCGTCGGCGAAAACGTCCGCCGCTTCGTTGCCGGCGCGGCGCCGCGCGAAGGCGTCGATCGATTCATCGCTCGTTTGGACGCGCTTGGTGCGAAAGCGTTCCCAGACGAACGAGAGTTTGCCGCGCCAGCTCAAGAGATCGGTGCGCAGGAACGACGTCAATCCGTCGGGGAGTTGCTTGAGACGATCGCCGAAGAAGAGGTAGCGATTCTTCGCGGCCGCTTCGGTCGCTTGAACGAGTTGCGGGCCCAGGCCGAGATCGTGCGTCAGTCCGAGCGTCGTCGGCTTGGTGTCGAGGAAGCCGTTGGGGCCGGCCTCGACGAGAAAGCCGTTCTCGCGCAGGGTCCAGGTCGTGCCGCCGGGGCGCTCGGTTCGTTCCAGGAGCGTGATCGCGGCGTCCGGCATGCGTTGTTGCAAGCGAAACGCCAGCGAAAGGCCGGAGATGCCGGCGCCGATGATAACGATGCGGGGGGACGGAACCATCGGGAACTCAAGTTGGTCGCTTGCGGTTTAGCACTCGCGTAGAACCGCCGGGATCACTGGCCCTTCTGCGCGAGCGCTAAGCCGCAAGCAGCGAATAGTAGTTATTTCTTATACGAGCGCTGATCGCGCAGGGTGGGTCTTACGAGCTTGCGCTGGTTCTTGACGCCTTCGCCAAGGATGCGCTGGGCTTTCTCGAGATTGGAGACCTTGAAGATGCCAAAGACTCTGCCGTTGCGGCCGCCGGAGCTGCAATAGGCGTACTCGATGGCGATGTGCTCCTCCGCGAGACGTTCGCAGATATGGGCGAGGGCGCCGGGCTGGTTCTTCAATTCGACGGCAAGCACATCGCTCTCGGTGAAATGGGCGTTCATCGTGTGCAGGGTCTTGGCGGTGGCGGCCTCGTCTTCGGTGACGAGACGCAAGACGCCGTGCTCGTGCCGATCCATGACGGAGAGGGCGACGATATTGATCTTGGACTGGGCCAGGCCAGCGAGGACGTGGGCCAAGCGTCCGGGCTTGTTTTCGAGGAATACGGTCACCTGTTTGCGGGTTTGCATGACGGGTCTTCCTTTCGCTGGAGACTTGATCCTCGCTTGAGTTGGAGCCTATTGTAACGCGTCACGCGGCGGATGCCAGTGATTTACGTGGGCGATCCCCCATTGAAGAAAGCGGCACGGCGGACTAAAATTGGTTATCCGTGGGCGTTCGGCGGGAATCCACAGCTCTGCCGAGCCCGGCAACGCCAGCCAAGGAGCGTGATCCATGCAGATCAAGATATCGACTCGCCACGGCCATCTGAACGAAGAAACCCAGCAACACATTCGCGACAAGGCCGGCAAGCTGCTCCACTATTTCGATCGGATCATGATGATCGAGGTGACGGTGGACACCAAGGACGGCGACAAGTTCGTCGAGTTTCTCGTCTCGGCGGAGCACAAGCACGATTTCGTCGCCAGCGCTCACAACAAGGAACTCCTGACGGCGGTGGATCAGGTGCTCGATCGGCTGGAGAGCCAAATCCGCAAGTACAAGGAGAAGGTCCAGAATCACAAGGGCGCGCGCGCCGCTGGCGACGTATCGAGTCCGTTGAAAGAGGACGAGGCCGACGAGAAATAGTCGTGCGTTTCGGCGAAGTGAGCGGGGCAAACACGGAGATATCCCATGCGCATGTCTGAATTCATCGTCCGCGAAGCGATCTCCGCGAACCTTGCCGCCGGGCAAAAGGAAGCGGTCATTCGCGAGATGATCGAAAACCTTCGCCTGGCCGGCTACTTCAAGAGCATTGAATCCGATGACGTCGTCCGGGCTATTCTCAAGCGCGAGCTGCTGAGCTCCACGGGCATTGGCGATGGCGTGGCAATCCCGCACGCCAAGCACGCCAGCGTCGATCGCCTTGTCGGCGCGGTTGCAATCTCTCCGGCGGGCGTGCCGTTCGACAGCGTCGATAACGATCCCGTGCATGTCCTGGTGATGTTGATTTCGCCGCAGGAGCGCCCGAGCGAACATCTCCGTGCGCTCGAAGGAGTCTCACGCTGTTTGAAAGACAAGAAATTCGTGCAGTCGCTGCGGCAAGCTGCCAATCCGCAGCAGATCTGGGACCTCATTTGCAGTCATGGTGCGTAACCAACGACCCAAACCGCAAACGGCCGAGCGCCAGAAAATCATGAAGGACTCGATTCGGCAGACCGTGTCCGTCACCAATCCGCAGGGGTTCCACATGCGTCCGATGGCGGCGTTCGTGGAAGCAGCGAATCGGTTCCCTTGCGCCGTCACGGTGACGCGCCTCGGCATGGCGCCCGTCAACGGCAAGAGTATCCTGTCGCTCATGGGGCTCGTCGCCATTGAGGGGACGGAGTTGATTGTCGAAGTGACCGGCCCGCGTGCCGCCGAAGCGATTCAGGCCCTTGTGTCGGTCTTTCAACGCAACTATGACGAGGAACAATAAGCCGTAAGCGGCCCGAAGCCCCACATGGAAATCAAGCGCGGAATTCCTGTTTCCCCCGGCGTCGCCATCGGCCCCGCGTTCGTGGTCGAGACGGAAGGGACGCGCATTCCCCATCGCACCATCAAAAAGTCACAGATCGACCAGGAAATCGAACGCCTGCGCAAAGCCTTGCGCGAGGCCGTGGCTGACGCGCATGCCAACCGCGACGCCATCAGCGAGAAGCTTGGCAAACAATACGGCGCGATATTCGCCGCCCATGCGCTGTTGATCGAGGATGCCGAGCTGGTGGGTGAGATCGAACGGCTCATCGCGCAGCAAAACTACGGCGCCGAATATGCCGTCAGCCGCACGATGCGCCGGCACGCCAAGGCGCTGGAGGCGTTGAATCAGCCGCTCTTCAGCACGCGGGCGTCGGATCTGTTCGACATCGAGAAGTCGATCCTGAGCCACCTCGTCGGCGAGCAGGGGGGTGACCCGCTGCAAAACCTGCAAGAGCCGATTATCTTGTTGGCGCACGATCTGACGCCAAGCCAGACCGCCAATCTCAATCCGCGCATGGTCTACGCTTTCGCCACCGAGGCGGGCGGCAAAGCCAGCCACACCGCGATCATGGCCGGCGTCCTGGAAATCCCCGCCGTCGTCGGGCTGGGCCGCACGCTCATGGATGTCTCCGGCGGCGATGAAGTCATCGTTGACGGCAACCGCGGCGTCGTCATCCTCAACCCCGACGAGGAAACGCGCGAACGCTACTTGGTGCTGCAGCGCCAGTTCGGCAACTTCGCCAAACGCCTCGATGAGCTGCGCGAGTTACCCGCCGAAACCAAGGACGGCGTCCGTGCCGTGCTCTTGGGCAACATCGAATTCCCCCAGGAGTCTGGCCACTGTACCGACCGCGGCGGCGACGGCATCGGCCTGTATCGCACCGAGTTTCTCTATCTCAACAAAACGCGCGATCCCAACGAGAGCGAGCAATACGAAGCCTACATGGCCGTCCTACGAGCCATCGGCCCCGACAAACCGGTCGTCATTCGCACGATGGATCTCGGCGCCGACAAACTATTCAATCAAGCGGATATCTATCTGGATGAGAAAAACCCTTGTCTCGGCATGCGCAGTGTACGTTTGTGCCTGCGTAACCTCGTCTTGTTCAAGACGCAGCTCCGCGCCATCCTGCGCGCCAGCCCGCACGGCAACCTGCGCGTCATGTTCCCCATGATAAGCACTCTCATGGAGTTACGCCAATGCAAGATGATACTCGGCGACGTTAAGGAAGAGCTCGAAGAGGAACGTATCGACTTCAATCGCAAGATCCCCATCGGCACCATGATCGAAGTCCCCTCGGCGGCGCTGATGGCCGAGGAAATGGCGAAAGAGGTAAATTTCCTTTCCATTGGCACGAATGATCTGATACAGTATACCTTGGCAGCGGATCGTACCAATGAGCACGTCGCCTCCCTCTACACGGCGGGCGACCCCTCGATCCTGCGGCTGATCGACCATATCATTCGCGCGGCGACCAAGCACGGCGCTGAAGTCTGCGTGTGCGGCGAAATGAGCGGCGATCCCATTTATACGATTTTGCTTTTGGGTCTGGGGCTGCGGCAACTGAGCATGACGCCCCAGAACATTCCGGAGATCAAGAAAATCATCCGGTCGATCACCGTTGAGGAAGCCAAGACAGTCGCCCAGGAAGCGCTGCGGTTTGAAACCGCTCGCGATGTGAACAATTACTTGCGGGAACAAACCCGCCGAGTCCTCCCGGAAGTCGTCGTGAACTGAGGGAGAAGGGATCATCTGTTTCCAGGCCGCTTGCGGCCTAGCGTTCGCAGAGAAGCGCCGACGATCAAGGCGCCCCACCCTTCATCACTTCCACTCCGCCGAGGATTCCGTTACCACGGATCCTGGTCGGCTGTCGCGCTTTGCTCTTCGGCGCGCATTTCGACCGTGGTTCCCCCACGTGGGGCAGTACTCGGCATGCCGTCTGACACGCCATTGCATTCGATCCAACCCCCTCCGCGCTGGAAGTTCCGCGTCCGCTTCGCCAAAGCGGGCGATCTGCGGCTCGTCAGCCATCACGATCTGATGCACGTCTTCGAGCGCATGTTCCGCCGCGCCGACCTCACGCTGTCGACCTCCCAAGGCTTCAATCCACGACCCAAGATGGCCTTTGCGCTCTCGCTCGCCCTGGGTGTCGCGGGGGTGAACGAAGTCCTCGAAATCGAAGTCGCTTTGCCCCTTTCAGCAGACGAAGTGCAAGACCGGCTCACGCGCCAATGTCCGCCTGGACTTGAAATCCACAGCGTCCGCGCCATCGACATCAAGACCTCCGCGCGCGTGCGCCGAGCGATGTATGCACTTTCTCTGCCCGAACCCATCGATGGTTTGTCCGAGAGCTGCGCGGCGCTCATGGCGCGTAACGAATGCTGGGCCGAGCGCAAACGACCGCAGCCGCGCCGCATCAACGTGCGCCCGTTCGTCGATGAATTGCACCCACACCGCGACCGCCTCACGATGGCGTTGTGGATCACCCCCTACGGCGCCGCGCGCCCCGAAGAGATCCTGGCCGAGCTCGGCCTGAGCGCTTTGCTCGAAGCAGGCGCCGTGATCGAACGTACCGATCTGGAACTCTGCGACGAACTCCCCCCCGGCACGAGCGGACCACCCATCCTCCGTGCGGCCACGCATGAAATAAACACGAACGATGAACCGATGCCTGTCGCGATGCGCCCAACCGCGATCATGGACAATCCCATGTCGTTCGACTCCTAATAATGTGCCCGCCAATCATGGCGGGTTTGAGATTCTCTTGAAAGGAAAACATGAAGAAAGAAATGCTCATCAATTGCCTCCAATCGGAGGAAATTCGCATCGCCATCATCGAGAACGGCGTGCTCGAAGAACTTTACGTCGAACGGGCCAGCGCCGAGAGCTACGTGGGCAACATCTACAAGGGCCGCGTCGTCAACATCGAACCGAGCATCCAGGCCGCCTTTGTCGATTTCGGCGTGGGCCGCAACGGTTTCTTGCACGTCTCGGATGTCGAGCCGGCTTACTACAAGGAACTCGAAGATCGGCACGGCCGGCGCGGCGACCGTGGTGATCGTGGTGATCGTGGTGATCGCGGCGATCGCGGCGATCGTGGCCGTGGCCGATCCCAACGCCCGCGCGACGACTACGACGCCCCGCGGCGAGATCAGCGTCCGCCGCGTCAGGAGCCGCGCTTCGAGGAGGAATCGGCGGAAAGCCCCGTTGTGCCCGCGCCGTCGAGCTTCATCCAACCACCGGACGACATGCACTCGGCCGAGGGGCAAGACATCATCGTCGAAGAAATCTACGACGAGGAAGACGTCTATCAGGATCCCTCTGCGCAGCTCGAACCTGAAAGTACGACGGAGGAAACCCTCGCGCCCTTCGAGCCGGCTGACGAGATGAGCGATGATCCCGAGTTGCCGCTCGAGGACGAATTACCTGGCGCATCTTTCGACGATTCCGCGCCGTCCGCCGCGGCGCCGAACGATGAACCCACCGAAAGCGATGCGCCCGTTGCCGAGGCTGGCGGCGCAGGCGAGGAAGAGAAACCGAAGCGCCGAGGCCAACGCCGGTCGCGCGGCAGGTCCAGTGGACGCGGACGCAAGCCGCGCAAGCCCGCGCAAGATTCGCCGCCGGCATCCGATGAGGGACCGAAACCGCGGCCGATGGATTCCAGCGAGCGCCGTACAGGCGAAGAGGATCCGCCGTTGACACCCATTCAGCCTCGCCCCGCCGATCTGAGCGACGATGATCTCAGCTTTTCCAAAGCGCCCCTCACGCCGCCGTCAGCGCCCACGGCGCCACGCGATCCGTTCCGGTATGAGCCGCCGCCGCTCGCGGATTCGGTGGACGACATTATCGTTCAGGAAGAAGAGTTCATCGAGCCGGAGGGCGAATCGGAGGAGATCACCTCGGAACCGATGGCCCCCGCGATTCCGAAGATCGAACCGTCCGAGAGCTTCGAGGAGTTGGTCGAAGAAGAAAAAGCCATGGAGGAGGAAGAAATCGCCGTGACCGAGATCGGTCACGAAGGACCGCCTCCAACCGAGGGCGAAGACGACTTCAGCGACATCGAGGAATACGTGCCGCGCGAGCGTGGCCGGGGTGGACGTGGGCGCGACGATCGCGGTCCGCGTGGCCGTGACGATCACCGCGGCGGTGGGCGTGGCCGGGACGATCGCCGGGGCCCGCCGCGCGGCCGCGACGATCGCGGCGGTGGGCGCGATCAAGGCCGACGCATGGGCGGCGGCGGGCGTCCCCCCTTCGGCCGGCCCAAACCCAACATCGAAGACATCTTCAAACGCGGCCAGGAAGTCCTCGTCCAGGTCATCAAGGAGGGCATCGGCACCAAGGGTCCGACTCTGTCCACCTACATCAGCATCGCCGGCCGGTATTTGGTGCTCATGCCCGGTCTCAACCGTATCGGCGTCTCGCGCAAGATCGACGACGATGAAACCCGCCGCCGTCTGCGCGAGATCATGAATGAGCTCAAACCACCGCGCGGCCTCGGCTTCATCATCCGCACCGCCGGGCAGGACCGCAACCGCAAGGAACTGCAAAGTGATCTGGCGTACCTGTCGCGTCTGTGGCAGGTCGTCGCCAAGCGCATCCAGAAGCAAAAGTCCCCGTGCGAGATCTATCGCGAGAGCGACATGGTCACGCGCACGATCCGCGACATCTTCACCGACGACATCGACACGATTTGGGTCGATGAGCAGGGCGCCTTCGAGGCCGCCAAGGAGTTCATGGAAGCGGTCATGCCGCGCTACGCGGACCGCATCAAGTTCTACGACGGCTCGGTGCCGATGTTTCACAAGCACGGTATCGAGGCGGAAATCGGCCGCATCCAGGAGCGGAAAATCTCGCTTCCCCACGGCGGCTCGATCGTCATCGTTCAGACCGAAGCGCTCGTCGCCATCGACGTCAACAGCGGCAGTTTCCGCGCGGGCAACAACAACGCCGAGGAAACCGCGTATCAGATGAACCTACAAGCCGCCAAGGAGATCGCCCGCCAGCTTCGCCTGCGCGATCTCGGCGGCGTGATCGCCAATGACTTCATCGACATGCGCCAGGAAAGCCATCGCCGCGGCGTCGAGAAGGCCTTGCGCGACGCCGTGCGCCGCGATCGCGCCCGCACCAAGATCCTGCGCATCTCGCAGTTCGGCATCATCGAGATGACGCGCCAGCGCATCCGTCCGTCGCTCAAACGCAGCGCCTTCCAGGACTGCGGCCATTGCAAAGGCACCGGCCACGTCAAAACTTGCGAGAGCGTCTCGATCGAGGTCATGCGCATGCTGCAATTGGCCGTCAATCGCGAGCAGATCAACCGCATTGACATCCGCACTCACGAGGAAGTCGCGAAATACCTGCTCAACAAGAAGCGCAAGGACATCGTCGCGCTGGAGGAGCAAGGCAAGAAACCGGTGTCGATCACAAGCGCCGGCGCCGCGGTGTCGCCGGAGTTTCTCGAGTTCTTGTGCTACGACAACAACGGCAACGAGGTGAAGTTCGCGATCAGCGAAGAACCCCCGCCGCGCCCGCCGCAGCGGCGCGGCCGGCGGTGAGATCGTTGCGTACCCGTCATCGAATGACGGGGGGCAAAAGAAACGGGCACGAGGTAAGCGGGTGTGCAACACCGCTTGCTTCGTGCCCGGCTTCTTTTAGTGAGCCCGATCGACACGCCTATTCCAGCGGGAATACGCGTATCACGTACGCGATCTGCGCGCGTCGGCCCGTGACCACGTCTTCGGCGCTCAGTTCGATGGTGAAGCGGCCGGCGCGGTTGAATGTGAGGCCGAATTGGTTGGTGAGATAGCGTTCCTCCGCGCGGATGTCGGCGTTGATCGTGCCGGTGATCGGTTTGGCCATCGTGGGTTTGCCCTGCTCGTCCAGGATGCGCAAGGAAACGTGTACGTTGGGCTGTTTAGTTTCCTTGCCGCGGGCGAAGCCGACGGCGGCGAATTGCAGGTACGCGGAGTCCCCCACGACGACGACGGCCGATAGCGGAGCGCGATGGTCAACGTCGGCGAACAGTCCTATGTGCACGAGGCCGAAATCAGCCGGCAATATTCTGCCTTTGCCCGTGACGACCGCGCTCTGCTTGGTCGTCCGATCCTTGATGGTTACCTTCCATTCGACGACGCCGGGCTTCGCGTCCAGCGGCACTTCAACATGCGCGGCACACGGCAGCGAATTCCCGCCGAGGTAGTTTTGCGCCACGGCGTTGTAGGGTTTTTGCTCGAAGAAGAGTTTGCCCTTCTCGTCGCGGATTTCGATGGCGATGCTATAGGCGGCCTTGCCGTTCGCATCGAGTTTGAGGTTCTTGATCTCGAAGGCGAAATGAGCGGTATCGCCCGGCAGCATGCCGGCGCCCTTGGGACGAACCGCGCCAAGGTAGCCGAAGGTTGTGCGCGGGTTGGTGACTTCGAGTGGGCTCTCCTGCCCGCCAACCAGGCAGAGGATGACACAGGGCAACCAGGTGAACGACATTGACGAGATCCTCACGGATAGCCGATGTGGAGGGGAGGTTTTTGACGCAGATTATTTCTTCTTGTCGCCGATCGAAATCGGCGAACCCAAGGTCGTGAACCCGCCGCTCGACTGGGCGATGCGGGCGTAGCGGACGAAGGCGTCGTGCGTGGCCTGGTAGGCGTTCTCGTTGCCCGGCGAAGCGGGGGCGAAGCGCACGCCGTTCCCAATCATGAAATCGACGAGTTCTTGCACATTGCGTGCGCGCGGTGAATAGGTGCCGGCCAGTTGCTTGCGCGAATCGGGGCGTTCCAGGGCGTCAATGGAACTTTCCAGGGCGCGGTAGAACTCGGTCGCCTTCTGGTAGGAACTCAAGTCGAATTCGTCCCGCGCGAGTTGCTCGTGCATGTTTTCACGCAACACTTTCATTTCCGCGCGGAGTTGCTTTAACTGCTTGGGTTCGAGTGTGTTCGTGACGGTTGCGTCGACGGCGACGACGAGGAGCTTGTCGATCTTTTTCTGCTGCGCCCCGCGCAGCGAAACCGGCCAATCGACTTCGCCGCCGGCGCGCAACATGCCGACGCTGCTGGTGCCGTTGTTCGAGATGTTCAACCGGTCGACCAATATCTGCGACAGGTTCACCGGCGGGCCTTGCGTCCCGCGGGACGACAGGGAATCCAGGAGCGGCAGCATGGCGTTGAGCGTCTTGCCGTCGGTGATTTCGGCCTTGATGGGGTGATTCATCAGGCGCGTCAGAAGCAGGGCCTTTTCATTGCTGAGTTCTTCGGTGTAGGAGGGGGTATGTTCTTTCTCGTACATCATCTCGTCGAAGGCTTTTCTCTTGGTGTCGGTCTTCGCCTGATTTGCTTGCTCACGTTGGATGCGGGCCTGCTCAGTCGCGATGTTGAATTGCCCCTTGGATTGCATTAACTGGGCTTGGCCGTACATCTGGCCTACGTACGGGCTGCCGAAAATGCCGCCGGAACCGAAAATGCCGCCGGAACCGTAGCCCATGTTGTAGGGATTGCCGCCGAAACCGGTGCCCGGAAAAAACTGGGCGTACGCTTCCGACTGCGTCGAAGTGACGGTGAATCCGAACAAGATCACGAAAAACGCGCGTTGCATTGTGGAACCATCCTTATCTGATCGGGCGGACCACTCGTAAGCCAGGCTTTCCGGTCTGACTTACGAGAAGACTGACATTCACTTTGGACTCGATCCCTGCTTCGGCGCCGGCGGCAATTCTCCGTCCGGAATCAGACGCCGCCACGCCAGGATCGCTTCGCGCCGCTGCTCCGCGGCATGGGCGGCGTCATAGGCGATCGACTTCCCGTCCGGCGCCAACCGCACCAGGTGCCAGCGTGCCAGTTCGCGCATCGGCATCTTGCCATGATCCAGCGCCCGGATCAACAGGTCATACGTCGCGGGTTGCCGTCGCTTCTCCGCTTCGAGACCATTGCACAAATAGATAAAATTCTTCGCCTGGATCGGCGTGTAGGTCTCGATCTTCGTGAGATGTTCATAGAGACGGATGGACTGCCCCGGTTCGCGGCCAAGCCAGTGCCGAAGGACGAGGATCGCCATGTCGCGCGTGTCGGCATGATCTTTGTTGTTGAGGACGCGCATCAGGCGCGACAGGTCATCGAGCGCGCCCAGCGCCACGACCGCGGCCTTGCGCTCCGCCGCCTCTTTTGAAAACACGGCCCGCTCCAGCGCCGTGCCGATGTCGCTCGGCTTGACCGCCCAGGATTTTGCGAAACCGCTGATGGCCTCGAACTGCTTGCGTTCCTCAACACTCATTGGTTTGGCGGATTCGGGAAGCTTCTCGAATCGGACCGGATGGCCCATGCGCGTTACATTGTCCCACAGGAGAAGCGCTTGGCCGGGCGGCGCGTGCAGACGGATGGAGCTGGTCGGCTTGGCGACGACGGCTTCTCCCTCCACCGCGAAGAAAGCGATGTTGGCCACGGGATCGTCGAGTTTGGGATCGCTCAAATGCGGCGGTCCGGGCACGTGCCGACCGTAGACCTCGATCACCAGGCTGGCGTTCGGTTCGTTCAGCGTCACCTCGAACGGCTCCTCGCGAAGGTACACGCGAACGTGGGCCGACCCGGTTTTCTTCGTATTCGTCAAAATCAGAATGCCGCGTTCAAGGGTGACATCGAGATCGACCTTCGGATTCACGTGGAATCGTATGGCCGCCTCGAGCACGGGGAAGGGGCCGCGTTGGCCGACATCGGCGACGAGCCGAGCGTTCACGGCGCCATTCGGCGAATGGAATTCGGCGCCAAAGAACGCGATGAGCAGCGCATCTGCGGCGATGTCGCTTTTGGCGTCAAGCCTTGCCCAAGAATTTTTCGCGGCGGGCGTCATCAGTGCGCCGGTGACCGCCGTGCACCGAGCGGCCGGGGTTTGAGCCTGTGCGACTTGCCCGGACAATCCCCACGAAAACCAGAAGGCCAGGAGCAAACCAGCACCAGAAGTCGGGGTACCAGGTCGCATGAAATTTCCTAGGTCGAGGGTGCTGAACAACAGCGACGGGCAACTGCGCGCCGAATCATGTGAGAATAAAATTATACCCCGCCTCGGCCGGCCGTCAACCGGCAAATCGTCGAACGCCTGGCAAGGCGGGCCGTTGATCCCGATAGTACAGCAATGCCGAGAATCTAATGGACTGCGGCCAGGGCAAGGCGAAACTCGGCGCTGCTGGCGAAGCGCTGACTCGGCGTGCGCGACAGCGCCTTGTGGATCACGTTGGCCAGGCCAGGCGGCACGTCGGCGCGGCGCTCGCCGATCGGCACGCACTGACGACGCAAGAGCGACGTGAAGCGCCGCCTGGGTTCGTGTGGCATTTCCAGAGGCTGGTCAGCAGTCAAGAGATGATAGAGCACCGCAGCGATCGAGTATTGATCGGCAAGCGGTTTGACGTTTTGGTAATTGAAGAGGAGTTCCGGCGGCATGAAAGAAGCGCGCTCGATCATCGCCGCCGTGAGGTTCAGGCCGCTGAACGGCGCGGCCTGGTAGACACGCGCCAGTCCGAAGTCGGCCAGCAGCGCCTTTTCCACGCCGTCCACGAGCGCGACGAGTACGTTTGTCGGCTTGATGTCGTGATGGATGAAGTGCCTGGCGTGGGCGTATTGCAGCGCATCGAGCATCTGGCAGCCCCAGCGCACGGCGCGCGGGATCGCCAACGGACCATCGCGTTTGACGATCTCGACCGCGCTCCAACCCGGCACAAATTCCGCGGCGAAGTAGAAGCCGTCCGCGCAAGCGCCGACCTCGCGCAGGCGGACGATGTGCGGATGTTCGAGCTGCGTCAAGGTCCGGGCCGTGCGCAAGAACAACTCGACCTGCGTCGCCGAGCCCGCGAAGCTCGGCTTGACGACTTTGACGGCCAGGCTCGACTTGGCGCCGACGCGTTGGCCGAGATAGGTCACGCCTAATGCGCCGCGGCCCAGCTCACGCTCGAGGATGAAGCCCGGCACCATCGGCAAATCGGCGCCGGCTTCGGTCGGAGCCTGGACGCGCGGCACGGCCGACAGCGCATCGCGCTGCACGTGGACGCGCAGAACGGTGTGCCCGGCTCGAATTTGGTCCCCTTCCCTCAGGTCGGCCGTCAACACTTGCACGCCGTTGACGTAGGTCCCGTTATGACTCCCCATGTCGATGAGCCGGCATGCGGGCGGGTTGACTTCCATCATGAAGTGAATTCGGGAAAAATACCTGTCCTTGGCCGGCAGCTGAAAATGGGTGTGCTTCGAGCGGCCGACCAGAAACGTGTCATGCCGGTCGAACGAGAACTCCCGCCCCTTGTGCGGGCCCGCGATCACGGTCAAGACGATGCGCATGCTGTCACCCGTCGGCGCCTTCGAATCTCCAACGATCATGATATCGCATTCAGTCCTCGTTCTCTCGCTCGCGGCCACGAACCGCGCTTGGCACGTGCCGACGCCATTTGCTAAGATAGCCTCGCATGGATTGTGTTTCATTCAATCGGATCGTGGTGGACATGATGACAACCGACGAAATTGCGGAACTTCGGCACAAGCACTACAACGCGACCGTCGCGGCCCTTAATCTGCCCAATGAAGAACTCATGATCTTGCGCGTGCGCCCCGACACGGAAGTATCGGCACATCGTCCCGGTCAATACTCAACGCTTGGCCTGGGGCACTGGGAGCCGCGCGTGGCCGGATGTCAGGAAGAAATCATCAAGCCGGGCGACGACAAGAAGCTGATTCGCCGGGCGTATTCGATCAGCAGCTCGATCGTCGATGAGTCGGGCAATCTGCCGGACCGCGTGGGCCAGGATTGGTTGGAGTTCTACATCGTGCTGGTGCGCCACGCGGAGAAGGCTCCTCCTGCGTTGACGCCGAGACTTTTCTCGCTCAAGGCCGGCGATCGCGTGTTCCTGGGTGAAAAGATCGCCGGGCACTACACGCTCGATCCGGTGCAGCCGACCGACAACGTCATTTTTCTCTCGACGGGAACGGGCGAGGCGCCGCACAATTACATGCTCTGGCAGCTCCTGCACCAAAAGCACCAGGGCAAGATCCTCGCCGCCTGCTGCGTGCGCCTGAAACGCGACCTCGGCTACCTGGCCATTCAAGAAGCATTGACGCGTCGCCATGCCAACTACACCTATCTTAGCCTCACCACGCGCGAAGTGGGCAACACGGGCCAGAAGGTCTACATCCAAGATCTCATCACCAGCGGCCAGCTCGAGGAACGCCTCGGTGATTCCCTCGACCCGGCACGCACCCACGTCTACCTGTGCGGCAATCCCAAAATGATCGGCGCCCCGAACGTTGACAAATCGTTTCCGCAGCCGCCCGGCGTCATTGAGATCCTTTCGCAGCGCGGTTTCAAGATGGACCAGCCGAACTTGAAGCTCAAGGGGAACATCCACATCGAGGAGTATTGGTGACCGTGCCGACAATACCGACGTGTTCGATTGGCGCATCGGCAGCGACCTTGTCGGTTTTGCGGACGTTCCAATGACGCCGCCGTGGGGTCATGGCGATCCTCGTCACGCCGGGACGGCTGCGCTTCAGGCTCATTTCGCGGCACGGAACGTTGACAACACTTCATTGCAAGCTCATTAGCGATTTTCGCGCGATTTTCTTTCAAGGCCGCGCGCGGACTGCGCAGTCGTGTCGATCAAGTCCAACAAGCATGGCACACGGGTTTAATCAAAAGAGACTATTTCGGTTACCTTGGCGCAGGCGCCGTGGAATACATGCTGCCATCGGATTAATGTGCGTGTTCCGTCCGAGAATGTTTGGTCGTGAAGCGATTTATGGAGAATAGTTAAAGTGTGTTCGCCTCCGTTCTCTCAGGTTGGGAACGGAACACATGCAAGTCTTCCATCAACAAAGAGAAGAGGGTATCCATGAAGAAAATTTTCGTAGCTGCACTGTTGGCCGTCAGCGCAATCGCGTTGAGCCAACAAGAAGCATCGGCCTGGATCAACTCCCGAATCGGCATCGGCATGAACTGGGATTGGCAGAGCGGCGGCAACTCGTTGCTGTGGGGCGCCTGGCGCGATGGCCAGCCAGGCGGGGAGGCCTTCGGCACTCCGCGCTGCCCGCGTCCGGCCGCTGGACCGTCCCACGGTTTCCCGCAACCCACCGGCGCCCCCGCTCCGGCAGGCTTCCACCCGGTTCCGCCGGGCTTCGGACCAGTTCCTACCGGGTCGATGCCTCGGCAACAGATGTACCCCGGCAGCCCCTACGGCACCGCGAACTACGCGCGCCCCATCTACTACTACCCGAATCCATACCAACGCTAAGGGTTGAGAGTGTGCTTTCTCTCTAGGGGGACCATAAGGCCGAATCGCAAGATTCGGCTTTTTTCTTGCGCCCTGGCGAACGGCCCACAACAACAACCCCATAACGAAAACACGAAATGACGAAAACACGAAAGAACCAGAAATCATTGGTTCCTGTTCGTGCTTTCGCGAATTTCTTGCTGATTTCGATTCAGCGCCGCCCCAGGTTTTCGATGAAGAACTCCATCATGCGCGGCTGGGCGAGCGTCGTGTGGCCTTGATCGGGACCGACTTGCACGTCGAAGCTCTTGCCGACCATCTGCAACGCGCTCATCAGCTGCATCGAGTTCGCGGGATGCACGTTGTTGTCCGCAGTGCCGAAGAATATCATCAGACGGCCGCGCATCTTGTTCACATACGTCATCGCGCTGCCGGCGTCGTAGCCCTTTTTGTTGTCTTGCGGCAACCCCATGTAGCGTTCGGTGTAGATGCTATCGTAGAGCCGAAAATCAGTTACGGGCGACGACGCGCACGCGGCCTGGAAGACGTCGGGATGGCGCACCAGGCACAGGATCGACGCATAGCCGCCGTAGGACGCGCCGAAGATGCCGACGCGCTCCTTGTCCACGCAAGGCCGATCCCAGAGCGACTTGACGCCCGCCGCCTGATCGTCAATCTCGACGACACCGAGCTGGCCGTAGATCGCGTCGAGGAAGCGTTTGCCGCGCCCCTTGGCGGTGCGCGAATCGAGTGAGGCGACGAGGAAGCCGAACTCCGTCAACGCGCTCGGCAGCGTGAAAAACTCGCTGGCGCCATTAGTCTCCGGCCCCGCATAGACTCGAACGAGCAGCGGATATTTCTTGGCCGGATCGAAGTTCGACGGGCGATGCAGGTGGCCGTACAGGTCGGTCTTGCCATCGCCCGCCTTGTAGGTGAGCATCTCGACGCGCTTGAGGCCGAGCTTCTCGAAGCGCGTCATGTCGCTTTTTGCAAGCTCCGTGATTACTGTCCCGTCGGCATCGACCAGGCGCGTTACCGGTGGTGAATCGTGTGTCTGGATGACGTCGATGAAGTGTTTACCGTCGGGAGCGAGATCGACGCTGTGGTGGAACGACGAATCGGTCAGGCGTTGGTCGTTCTTCCCGTCAAGACCGACGCGGTGCAATTGCAGTTTCATCGGATTGTCGCCGCTGCGGGCGTAATAGTAGAGCAGTCCGGGCTTTTCGTCGACGCGGACAATGTTGCCAACCTCGAAGCCGTGATTCGTGAGCGTCGCCAGCTGCTTGCCAGTCAGGTCATAGAGATAATAGTTCTTCCACCCGGTGCGTTCGGACGCCCAGATGAAACGCTTCTTGTCGGCAAGGAACTGCATCGTCGGCGCGTTGGCGACCCAGCTCGGCAGCCATTCCTCGCGCAGGACGACTCGGCACGCTCCGGTGTCAACATTGGCGGCGGCGAACTCCATGACGTTTTGTTTGCGATTGCTGCGATAGAAGAGCAATTCCTTGCCGTCGCCGGCCCACCAGATGTAGTAGACGTAATGCCCGACTACGGAGTTCTCGAACGGCTTCCCGTCGCGCACATCGACACGGATCGATTTCTTCGTGTCGATGTCATAAATGAAGAGATCGGCGATCGGATTGGGCGCCCCGGCCTTCGGATACGGTTCGATGTCCATGCGGCTCTGTAACTTTGTCTGATCCAGTTGCAGATAGTAATCGAGGACTTTGCTCTCGTCGAAGCGATAGTAGGCGAGCTTCTTGCCGTCGGGCGACCACCACATCGCGGTGTGCTGGTCGAGCTCCTCGCCGTAGACCCAGCTCGCGGTGCCGTATTTGATGCGCGACTTGGCGTTGCCGTCGGTGGTGACGGCGACGATGTCCGCGCCCTTGGCATCGGTGAGCCAAAGGTTGTGATCGCGATAGACCGCCTTGAGCTTTCCGCCCGGCGCCGGCGCGCTAGTAAACTGCCGGCCGCGCGCGGGAAAGGGCCCTGGAAATGGCTTTTTGGGATTGAACTTCTTCGGATCGACGCCACCTTTGGCCTCGCCGACTTCCTTCAGCTCTTTGGTCGCGATGTCGTAGCGCACGAGCTTGCCGGCCTTGCGAAACTCGAACGCTTTGCCGTCGTCTTTCCAGGCGACGTTGACGATGCCCAGGCTGACGGAGCCAGGGATTTCCTTACTCATGCGCGTGAACTGTTCGTAGCCCGGCATCGACTTGAGGCGATCCTGGGCGTACACGAACGCGGGAAGCATCAGGAAAAGAGCGGCAGCGATACAGCGGCACATGCGCGAGATCTCCCGAGGACAGGGGATCGAACGCAATCAGGATAGCAAGTTTTGCGGAGATGGATTACTGGAAAATGAGCCGAAACTTGGTTGTGGTCAAACGTCCGCGCCAGCGAAAGTTCGCGTGGTTGGACGATCCGCCATTGTTGGCGCCCGCAGCTGACTGCCCGGCAGACTGACGACAGCCACCGTTCGGCCGGTCATGTCAAAAAATTCGACGCTGTAACCGACTTCCTTGCCGGGAACAACATGGCGCTCGACCAATGTGCCAACATCTCCAGCGCACAGACCGTGCGCGGGTAGGTCAACAAGCAAAATCACGTCCTGATACATCTCGAAGTTCATGTGCTTACACCGGATACATTGTAATCAATCGCGGGTAGTCGGCTCCAGTGTCAATTTGCCAAACGCTGCGAAATGGCATGGCCCGGCCGCTCGGAGCCGTGAGCGGTGCGACGATGACGTAGCAGTTGCCGTAGTCGGAGTCGGATTCCTCAAGAACCTCCGCCGTCAGATGCTGGGCGCGCAGGTCAGCCTCCAGTCGTTGCCAATCGTCGGCAGCGTAGCCAAGCGCCAAGAGCAGACGAGCTTTTGTTCCGCCCTTTCGATGCGCCGAGTTCAATAAGTAATCGCGGAGCTTCTCCGGCGCGATCACTGCATTCTCGGCGTTGGGGATCTTCATTTTCCCATTTTACGACTCTGGCTTAGGCGAGTCACCTCAGGCTCCATTGCGAACCAACCAACCCGCGGCGCAGGCCGTTGGTCGCCAAGCATTTTGCCGACTTTCCCCTTGGCACTCTCGCCAACGCCCGCTACATTGCATACAACTAAAGTAGAGTGTTTATCAATAGTGTGTCCCAGGCAGAAAAGTCATCCTTCACGGAGGTGGCGAGGACTGGTATGGCGATCACCAAAGACCGAAAAACTGAGCTCATTGATACCTATCGACGCAAGGCGGATGACACCGGTTCGCCGGAAGTGCAAATCGCCTTGCTCACCGAGCGCATCACGGAATTGACCCAGCATTTGCGCACGCACAAGAAGGATCATGCGAGCCGGCGCGGTCTGCTGATGATGGTCAGCAAGCGATCCGGGTTGCTCAATTACTTGCGCGACGTGGATCGAGCGCGCTATATCGCGGTCATCACCAAGCTAGGACTTCGCAAGTAATTCTTGCCGTTTAGCCGCGGGTCGAAGACCCGCGCGGCTCTGCGAGCTGCGGCTAAACTTTTCTGCCGTCATGATGAGGTACGTTCCGTGCATTTCTGTCGTGTTGAAACTCAGCTAGGCAGTCAAAAACTCAGTCTCGAAACCGGCAAACTCGCCAAGCAGGCTCACGGCGCTGTCGTGTGCGCTCTCGGCGAAACGCTGTGCTTGGTCACGGCGTGCGAAGGCTCGCCGATTCCGGGGCGGGATTTCTTCCCGCTCGTCGTCGATTACCGCGAGAAAACCTACGCGGCCGGCAAGTTCCCCGGCGGCTTCATCAAGCGCGAAGGCCGGCCGACCACCAAGGAAATTCTGACCTCGCGCCTCATCGATCGGCCGATTCGGCCGCTGTTCCCGTCGAACTATCTCAACGAGGTGCAGATCCTCGCCGCGGCGATGTGCTTCGATCGCGAGAACGATCCCGACATCCTGTGCATGATCGGCGCCTCGGCGGCGCTGCACGTCTCGCACATTCCGTTCCTCAAGCTGACCGGCTCCGTGCGCATCGGTCGCATCGGCGGCAATCTCGTGTGCATGCCGACGCTGTCGCAGATGGAAGAAAGCGATCTCGACCTGATCGTCGCCGGCACGCGCGACGCCATCACCATGATCGAAGGCTTCTCGCGTGAGATGAGCGAAGACGCGATGGCGCAGGCGATTCTCTTTGCCCACGAAAATATTCGCAAGATCATCGACTTGATCGAAGAGTTCCGCGTCAAGGCCGGGCTGGAAACGAAGCAATATCCGCCGCCGGCGCCCGTGAACCCGGCGAAGGACGCACTGAAGCTCAAGTACGGCGCCGAGTTCCGCGAGCTCAAGCAGACCAAGGGCAAGGCCAACCGCGCCGACGCCGTCGCCGCCCTGCGCGAGCGCATCTTCACCGAGATGGTCCCCGAAAGCGGCGATGGGCCTTATGCCCCCGAAGAAGTTAGCAAGGCATTCGAGTGGCTCGAAGAACAGATCGTGCGCGGCCTGATCCTCGAAGGCAAACGTATCGATGGCCGCACACCGAAGGACATCCGTGCTCTCGCCTGCGAAGTCGGCGTTCTGCCGCGCGTGCATGGTTCCGCTCTCTTTCAGCGCGGCGAAACGCAGGCGCTCGTCACCATCGTGCTCGGCACCTCTGACGACGAACAGCGCGTCGATGGCCTGAACGAAGAATACTCCAAGAAGTTCATGCTCGATTACAACTTCCCGCCGTTCTCGGTCGGCGAGTGCAAACCGATCCGCGGCCCCGGTCGGCGTGAAATCGGCCACGGCATGCTCGCCGAACGCAGTCTCCGGCCGGTCCTCCCCGGCCCCGAAAAGTTCCCGTACACGATCCGCCTCGTCTCCGACATCCTCGACTCCAACGGCTCCTCCAGCATGGCGAGCGTGTGCGGTGGAACCCTGGTGCTGATGGACGCGGGCGTGCCGATCTCCGATCCGGTCGCCGGCATCTCCCTCGGCCTGGTGAAGGAAGCAAGCGGCTGGACCCTCTTGACCGACATCATGGGCGACGAAGATCACTTCGGCGACA
>SXGS01133029.1_pt1 | contig 55132 bp, 43 predicted proteins | sample 3174681 | NCBI WGS metagenome assembly SXGS01 (sample SAMN11356861, study PRJNA531348) | freshwater metagenome | isolation source: freshwater sample F1-80 | place: China: Fuxian Lake, Yuxi | collected 2017-12-25
AAGCTGCCCAACGGCTCCCGCCTGATCGCGCGGCCGGGCAATCCCTGGAGCATCCGCGGCATCGCCGCCGACCTGCTCATCCTCGACGAAGCCGCCTTCCTTTCCGAGGACCTCTATCCCGCCGTCCTCCCCATGATTTCCACCACCGGCGGCGAACTCTGGCTCGCATCCACGCCTCATGGACGGCGCGGCTTCTTCTATAAGGAGTGGATGTCCAAGGAAAAATCGTGGACCCGCATCACCTCCACCGCGGACGACTCTCCGTACATTTCGAAGGAGGAGATCGCCCGCCAGAAACTGCTGAAGGGCCACAACTGGATTCAGCAGGAGTATTTCTGCAAATGGGCCGATCCAGACGACGCCTTCTTCGACATGGAGCAAGTCAACAAGTGCATCGACGACTCCATCAAACCTCTCTTCCCCAACGGCTACTGACATGCAACAACCACCGGAATGGCGCCCGAAGCCGCCGAGCTACTTCGTCGGCTTCGAAGGGGTGGGGATGCCGCCGGATCGCCGGGCCTCGCGGCGCTCGGCTCGCACTCTGGCCCACAACGCTAGCTCTTCACGATCTCCGTGAGCGGAGCGCCATGCACATCGGTCAACCGGCGGTCGATGCCGTTGTGACGGAACGCAAGCCGCGTGTGATCAACGCCGAGCAAGTGCAGCATGGTCGCGTGAATGTCGTAGCAGTAGACCGGCTTCTCCACCGCCTTGTACGACCATTCGTCGGTCGCCCCATGCGTCACGCCGCCGCGAATTCCGCCTCCCGCCAGCCACTGCGTGAATCCGAACGGATTATGGTCGCGGCCCTTGCTGCCTTGGCTGCAGGGCATGCGTCCGAATTCGGTGGTCCAGTGGACGATCGTGTCGTCGAGCATCCCGCGCGACTTCAGATCGCGCAGCAAGCCCGCCACCGGCCGGTCGATGGACGTCCCGAGTTCGCCGTGGTCCTTGGCCAGATTCTCGTGGCTGTCCCAGTTGCGCCGCGGAAATCCGTTGTCGGCGCCGCTCCACACCTGTACGAACCGCACGCCACGTTCCAACAGCCTCCGCGCGATCAGGCAGCGCCGGCCCATGTCCGATGTCGCGGCCTCATCCGCGCCGTACAGCTTGCGCGTCGCTGCGGATTCACCCCCGATGTCGAGCACCTCGGGCGCGCTCAATTGCAGCCGAGCGGCCATCTCGTAGGATCGGATGCGCGCCTCGAGCCGCGAGTCCTCCTCCCGCCCCTCCATGTGTCTCCGGTTGACCTGCTCGAGCAAGCGCAGCCCATCGCGCTCGGCCTCCTTCGACACGAACTTCACCGCATCGGGTGGAAACAGATCCTGGATCGGAGCCGGCGTGCCCACGCGAATCGTGGTCGCCTGATGCGCCGCCGGCAGGAACCCCGAACTCCAATTGGCGGGCCCGTTCGGCGGAACTCCACGCGGATCGGGCAGACACACGAAGACCGGCAGATTATCGGTGAGCGACCCCAGCGCGTAGGAGACCCATGCGCCGGCGCTCGGAAAACCGGGCAGAATGAATCCGGTGTTCTGCATGAACGTCGCCGGACCGTGAATGTTGGACTTCGCCTGCATCGACATCACGAAGGCGATGTCGTCCACGCACGACGCCGTTTCGGGAAGCAGCGAACTGACCCACTTGCCGCACTGCCCGTATTGCTTCCACGACCACGGCGCGGGCATCACCACGCCGGGGTTGCTCTGGAACAGCTCGACCTTTTCGCCCGGATCCCACCGCTCGCCGGCTTGCTTCAACAGCCGCGGCTTGTAGTCGAACGTATCGCACTGGCTCGCCGCGCCGGACATGAAGAACTGAATCACGCGCTTGGCGCGCGGCGGGTGGTGCGTGGCCGCCGACATCCGCGCCAGGGCGATGCCGCCGAGCCCGCCGCCGTGGGTCCACAGGAAATCGCGCCGTGTCATGGTGTCAATCCGCGAACAGAAACTCGTTGGTGTTGAAGAGTAGCCGCGCCAGATTGGGGAGCCCGTGCTTTTCGGCGTAGGCTCCGAACTCGCGAGCCTCTTCCACTGTGGGCGGGCGGCCCAACGTGAGGCGCACCGCTTCGGAAGCGCTGCCGGCGCGCGCCGCCAAGTGCTCCGACATCCGCAGCATGAACGGGTTGTTCCACAGCGCCAGCGCCTGGATCGCGGTGAGAGTCGTCGATCGTTTGGGCGCGAGCAACGAAGGATCGGGGCAATCCAGCCGCTCGAGAAACGGATCCGGAACGCTGCGCACCACGAACCGGTAGACGCTGCGCCGGTGCGAGCCTTCACCATCCGGGTCGAAGCGCGCGTAGTCGTAAATGGGCGAATGGTCGTTCTTGAACCAGAACATCTGGACGCCGGGTCCGCCCATGGCGGGGTCGAGTTTGCCCGCTGCGGCGAGGACGGAATCGCGCACCGTCTCGGCATCCAACCGCGTTCGATTCATGCGCCACAACAGCCGGTTGTTGGCGTCCACGCGCGTGCCGTCCGTGCGATTGGCCGACGACTGGCGGTAGGCGCGCGAGAGGACGATCTCGCGGTGCAGCCGCTTCAGGGATCCGCCGGCCTCGTCGCGGAACCACACCGCGAGCCAGTCGAGCAACTCCGGATGCGATGGCGCCGAACCCATGCGGCCGAAGTCGTTGGGCGTTTCCGAAAGGCCCGCGCCAAAATGATGGTGCCAGACGCGGTTGACGATCGACCGCCAGGTCAGCGGATTCTCCTTCGCGGCGATCCAGAGGGCGAGCTCCGCGCGGCGGCCGCCGTCGTCCGCGGAGGCGAACCGCGCCTGCAACAACGGCAGCGCCGACAGCGCTCCGGGGATCGCCGCCGCGCCGGGGGCGTTCACGTTGCCGCGCGCCAACACGCGGACGTTTCTCGGCTCGAGCGATGGGCGGAAGTTCCCCACGCGTTCGAAAAAAGGCGCGGCCGCGTAGACCAGCTTCGGCTTGGGCAGCGCCGCCAGTTCCGCGTCGATCTCCTTGATAGCGGCCTTGTGCCGGTCGATCGAGGTGAACGTCTCCGCGCCCACCAGCTTCTCGAGCGAGGCTTGGCGCAGCTTCTGATCGCGGTCCGCGCGAGCCTGCAGAGTGCGCTTCTCTTCCGCTTCGGCGGCGTTCTTCGGCTCGCCCAGATGCGCGAGCAGTAGCTTGGCGTCGCGAATGCGATTGTCGATCTCCTCGAGTTCGGGCGACGCGGCGAACTCCACCTTGTCGAGCAGGGGCTGCAACAAAACCTGCGCCTGACGTTTCCGGTCGAGAACGCCCGCGCGCTTGCGATGCAGCGCCGGATCGTCGTCGTACGGCCGGTCCGCGCGGTCGATCCCGGCAAAGACGGCCTGGAGTCCGTAGTACTCGGCTTGCGGGATCGGGTCGAATTTGTGATCGTGGCAGCGCGCGCAGTGCACGGTCATGCTGGTGAACGTGGACATCGTGGCCGCGAGCATGTCGTCGCGGTCGAGCAGGCGCGTGAGGTTCTTGTCGGTGGTTCCATCGCGGAGTTCCTGATGCCCGACGAAGTCCCATGGCCCGGCGGCGAGGAATCCTGTCGCGACCGTAGCCTGCGGATCGTCCGGATACAATGCGTCGCCGGCGATCTGGCGCCGGACGAATTCCGCGTAGGGCAAGTCTTCGTTCAACGCGCGGATGACCCAGTCGCGATAGGGCCATGCGTTCGGGCGGGGCTTGTCCTTGTCGTAGCCGTGCGTGTCGCCGTAGTGCGCCACGTCGAGCCAGTGGCGCGCCCAACGTTCGCCGTGGCGCGGGGAGCGCAGCAGGCGGTCGGCCAGCCGCTCGTAGGCGTCCGGCGCGCGATCGTTCACGAATGCGTCGATTTCGGCGGTCGACGGCGGCAGTCCGTGGAGATCGAAGTAGACACGGCGGATCAGCGTGGGGCGATCGGCTTCCGGCGACGGAGCCAAGCCGTTTTCGCGAAGTTTGGCTTCTATGAAGGCGTCGATGCTCTGGCCCGCTCGATACGGCGCGAGCGGCTTCAGCGACCACCATGTGGGGCCGCCGCTTTCGATCCACCGCCGCAACACCGCCACCTGATTCGCTTCGAGCGGCGCGCCCGATTTCGGCATGCGCGGCTTTTCGCCGGATACCGCGGCCAACACGGCTCGCCCCTGCGCGCGCACCGCTTGCGCGTCCAGGGCGCGTAAGCCTCCCGCTGGTTTCGCGCCGGCATGGCAGCCCGCGCAACGAGATTCGAGGATCGGCCGGACGTCGCGATCGAAATCCGGCGCCGCGGCCAGAAGCGGCGCGGCGAGCAGCAGCAGCATAATGATCAACTCGGGCAGGCCGATCAAGCGCATTATCGCCAGAATATCACCGTCCGCGCGGTTCCCCTCGACTCATGGCATAATCTCGATCAGGCCCCATGGCAATCGACATCGACGCCGCGAAGCGGCAATACGAATCCGATGGATTCGTCAAACTGAGCGGACTTCTCTCCTCCGCGGATCTGGACGAGTTGAACGAGCGGCTGGCCGCCTATGAGCGCGACGTCGCGCCCACGCTGCCCGCGGTCGACATCGTTTGGGAGAAGGACGCGCTGCCCGATGGCTCGCGCCGCATCCGCAATCTCTGGAGGCTGCACGAGTACAGCGAATTCTTCGACCGGTTCTCGCAACGGCGCGACTTCCTGGAACTGGCCGCCGCCCTTGTGAACGGCGATCCCGTTCGCATGGGCGTCGAGACGTTCTCCAAACCGGCCCTTGTCGGATCGATCGTCCCGCATCATCAGGACAACGCCTACTTCACGCTGGTCCCGCCCGACTGCTTCTCGCTTTGGATCGCGCTCGACGCGAGCACGGTGGAGAACGGCTGTGTCTGGTACGCGCGCGGTTCGCACCTCACGCCCGGTTTGCCGCACGAGCCTTCCGGCGTGCTCGGCAACAGCATGCAGGCGTCGTCCGTGCCAGGCGGGCTGGACGAGGTCCCGGCCGAACTCTCTCCCGGCGACGCGATCGCGCATCATTGCGAGACCATCCACCGCAGCGAGCCGAACCGGAGCGCGAAATCGCGGCGCGGGTTGGTGATCGTCTACAAGGGCGCGCATTGCCGTCACGATGTCGCCGCGGCCGCGCGTTACGCCGCCATTCGCGACGCGATGCTGGCATCCGCCGCGACGTGACACGCCGGGCTTTTGCCTTTGCGTCTGGCAGGACGACGGCGTGAGTTGGACGGAGTCCCCGGCGCGGCTCACCAACACCCACGCTCGAATCGCTGCCACCTGGACGCGTTCACGATGCCGTTCTCGATTGGAGTTCGGCGCGGCGCGGCTGCCGCGTTTCGGTTGACGGACGCCCGGTGGCGCGGCTCCCGTGGCTGCGCGCCGGTTCCGGCGCCAACTATCTTCGCCTCCGCGCCGCGCGGGGATCGTTTTCGATCCATCGCGTCGAGATGCGAAGCTGAACCGCTACGGCTCGAGCGCTTGCCGCAGATCGGACGAGAACTTTCGTAGCGCCTCCACCTGTTCCGCGCCCGCCGGAGTCTCGCCGCCCTTGCCCACGAACAGAGCGGATTCGCCCCGCCACACAAGCACCGCCAAGCCGCGAGGCGTGATCAGCCCCGTGGAGCCGATCTGCCCGAATCCCGCTTCCGACACCGCGACCAACGCACCGAACTCGCCGCGCGCGCAAAGCGCGAACCCTTTGATTCCCGGCATCGGCGCGACTTCGATGCCGCGCCCGGCCAGCCGCTCCAACTGCTGTTGCACGGCCTACATCTTGTAGCGGCCGAGATCCTCGTCGTTGAGGTTCTCGAGCCAGCGCCTCAGTTCCTCGCTGTTGACCTTCTCCGAGATGGCGTTGGCCATCTTCGAATTCTTCAACACCGAGTCGTCGACGAAGATGGGACAATCCAGCCGCAATGCGATCGCCAGCGCGTCGGACGGCCGCGAATCGACGCTGATGAGCTTGCCTTCCTTCTCGAGCCAGATGACGGCGTAGAACACGTCGTCCCGCAGTTCGTTCACCACTACCTTGCGAACTCCGGTGCGCAGCCCCTGCAGCAGCGTTCGGATCAGGTCGTGCGTCATCGGCCGTTGCGTGGCCACCTTCTCGATCTCGAGCGCGATGGCGTTGGCCTCGTATACGCCGACCCAAATTGGGAGGATCGAGTTGCCGCTCGTGTCTTTCAGGATCACGATCGGCATGTTCGTGACCGGGTCCATCATCAGACCGCGGATCTTCATTTCGACTTCCATTCGATTCCTCCTCGACGCATCCTCTCGAATCAGTTGACCGCTTCGCCCGCCAGCGAGTTCGGGCCGGAGCGCGTCACCAGTACGTCGAGATAGTCCCCCGGACGGTGCGTTCCGGGGCTCGTGAAATTGAGCGTGCGATTCTGGCCGGTGCGGCCGATCCACTGTCCGGTTCCTTGATTGAAGCCTTCCACCATCACTTCCTCGGTGGCGCCGATCAGTTCGGCGTTGCGCCGAATCTGGATGGCGCGCTGCCTCTCCTGCACGATGGAGAGCCGCCGCCCTTTCTCGAGTTCATCCAGTGAATCCGCCATTCCCACCGCCGCCGTGTTGGGCCGGGGCGAGTATTTGAAGCTGAACATGGAGTCGTACTCCACGCCGCCGATGAGCGACAACGTCTGCTGGAAATCCTCTTCGGTCTCGCCCGGAAACCCCACAATGATGTCGGTGGTGATCGCGATGCGGCGCGGCGAGCGCTTCATCCACTCGATCCGCCGCATGTAGTCGTCGCGCGTGTAAAGGCGCCGCATCGCCGCCAGCACCTTGTCCGAACCCGCCTGCACGGGAAGATGGACGTGATTGCACAGCACCGGATTCTCGTCGATTGCGTCGATGATCGGTTTGACGAAATCGCGCGGGTGCGAGGTGGTGAAGCGCACGCGCTTCAAGCCGGGCACGCGGCCGATGGCGCGGAGCAGCGCCGCGAAATCCTGGCTCGCGTCCGAAGGATCGCGGTAGCTGTTCACGTTCTGGCCTAGCAGTTGGATTTCGGTGTAGCCCATGTCGGCCAGTTCCCGCGCTTCCGCGAGGATGCCGGCGGCGGTGCGGCTGCGTTCGGGTCCGCGCGTGAACGGAACCACGCAGTAGGCGCAACTCTTGTCGCAGCCTTCGATGATCGTGATGTAGGCGCGATGCGGCGAATCGCGGCGCGTGTATGGCGTTTCGAACGTCTCGTCCGTATCGAGACTCAAACCGGTGACGCGCTTTCCACCGGCTTCCAGTTGCACCAGCAGTTGCGGCAGCTTGGTGTAGCTCGCCGAACCGCAGACCAGACTCACATGCGGCGCCCGCTCGAAAATCTTCTCGCCTTCCTGCTGCGCCACGCAGCCCAGCACGCCGAACGTCTTGCCTTTACCCGCCTCTTTCTTGAACTGTTGGAGGCGGCTGAAAACCTTCTGTTCGGCCTTGTCGCGGATGCTGCACGTGTTGTACAGGATGAGCTCCGCGTCGGCGGGCTCTTCGACGCGCGAGTACCCCTTTTCGACGAGAGTGCCGATGACTTTCTCCGAATCGTGGACGTTCATCTGGCAGCCGAACGTCTCGATGTAAAAGGTCCTCATGAGCGTGTCTACCATGATACGACGCGCGATGGAAGCGAAACGCTCGAGGCCGGTGGGCGGGCTACGGCTCCCAAATCGCGGCGGCGCCGGCTTCGAGGCCGATCTCCGGCGCGGAAAGCACCGTCACCGCCTGAAGCGCGCCATCGTAGACGTAAAGATGCCGGTGGATCGGATCGAGCACCCAACAGTGGCGGACACCCCATTGGCGGTATTCCTCCAGCTTGTCCACCAGCTTCGACATGGACTCGTCCTCGGAGAGCACCTCGGCGGCAATCAAGGGGGGAGCGGTGGGGAGTTCACCCGGCCAGTCTCCCGCGTAGGCGGCGAAGTCGATGACGCGATAGCGATCGCCCACCTTGACTCTGAGTTCCACGGCGCCGTGGACACTGATGCCTCCGAAACGGTCCGGCGTCAGCCTGCACAATTGGCCCTGTGTTCGGCCGTGCGACATCGTCGGCGTGGGTCTCTCGATGACCTCCCCGTCCACCCACTCGGCGTCGTGCTCGAACTGCGTGGCGAGGTATTCCTCTAACGCGACAGCCGTGGCGGCAACCATGCCCGAATCTTAACACGCCTCCCAGATAGCGGCCGCGCCGATTTCGAGGCCGATCTCGGGCGCCGAGAGGACCGTGGCAGGCCGAAGCGCGTTGTCGTAGAAGTACAGTTGGCGGTGGATCGGATCGAGCACCCAACAGTGGCGGACGCCCCATGTCCGGTATTCTTCCAACTTGTCCACCAGCTTCGACATGGACTCGTCCTCGGAGAGCACCTCGGCGGCGATCAACGGGGGAGTGGTGGGCACGTCTCCGGGCCAGTCTCCCGCGTAGGCGGCGAAGTCGATCACACGATAGCGATCGCCGGTGTTTACCCTCAGCTCCACTCCCCGGCGTACCGGCGAGCCCCCGAATTGCCGGGGCGTCAACTCGAACAAACGGCCCTGGGTTTCCGCATGCGACATCGTTGGCATGGGTCTCTGGATGACCTCCCCGTCCACCCACTCGGCGTCGTGCTCGAAGTGCGTGGCGAGGTATTCCTCTAACGCGACAGCCGTGGCGGCAACCATGCCCGAATCTTAACATGCGCCGCCGCGCTAAACTGCCACCCATGCGGCTCTCGATCCTGTGTCTGGCGGTCCTCGCGGCCGCGGCCCAAGACCTGCGCGAAGTGGAGATTCCGGCCTCGGCGGGCGGTCCCGCGCAAAAGGCGATGTGGTTCGATCCCGGCGGGTCCGGTCCGGTTCCCCTGCTCGTCGCGCTCCATAGCTGGAGCGGCGATTACAAGCAGAAGGACGCCAACGACTACGCATCGCGTTGCGCCGCGCGCGGCTGGGCGATGGTCTTCCCGGACTTCCGCGGTCCCAACTTGCGGCCCGAAGCCGGTGGATCGGACGCCGCCGTATCCGATGTCATGGACGCTCTCGCATGGGCGAAGAAGCAGGTGCGCGTGGACGACTCCCGCGTCTATCTGGCCGGCGGGTCGGGCGGCGGCTACATGTCGCTTCTGATGGCGGCGCGGCATCCGAAGGCGTGGACCGCCGTGTCGGCGTGGGTGCCGATCAGCGATCTGGCGGCCTGGCACGGCGACAGCGTAAAGGCCAAGCGCAAGTACGCGGACGATCTCGAGAAGGTATTCGGCGGTCCGCCCGGCATGTCGCGCCTCGAGGAGTACCGGCGCCGCTCGCCGCTGTTCTGGCTGGGGCGGATCCCCGGCGTTTCCATCGAAATCTCGGCGGGCATCCACGATGGCCACGCGGGCTCGGTGCCGGTTCGTCACTCGCTGCAGGCGTTCAACGAACTGGCTCGCGCCAACGAGAAGTTCGGCCAGGCGATTCCCGAAGCGGCCATCGTCTTCATGACGGACAAGGAGAAGGTTCCGGAGGAGCTCGGCCCACCGCCCTCCGATGCATCCTATCCGAAAGCCGTGCTGTTCCGCCGCGAGGCCGGACCCACGCGCGTGACACTGTTCGAAGGCGGCCACGAAGTGCTCTACGACCCGATGTTCGCCTGGCTCGAGAAGCGCTCGCGCTAAGTTTTCACCACTGGCGGAGCAGCCATCGCGCGGCTTCCGGATAGCTGCTATCGGGGATCGTGTGGCCTTCCGACGCCACGATGTGCAGTTCCGCCATGGGAAGCCGTCCGCGAGCCTCGGCGTGTTCGCCGAGCCTTCGCAGGAACTCGATGGCGCGATCCGTCGACACCCGATGGTCCGCCGCGCCGATCGTCATCCACAGGGGGCGGTCCACCAGCTTGTCCGCTATGCGGTGAGTGGCGATCGCGCGGGCGCGATGATCGTCCGGCATCCCCGCGAACTCGGAGAGTTGCAGCAGGTCGGTCACCGGCGCGAACGCGGCCACCGCGCCCACGCGCGGATCGGCGGCGGCGAAGTGCAGCGCCATGTATCCACCGCGCGAGGTTCCGAACACGGCGACGCGCCGGGGATCGGTCTAGCGCTCCTGGATCAACCAGTCGAGCACCGCGCCGGCCCTGCGAGCCGTGTGGGCGGCGATGTCCTCGCCGGCCTCGAGTCTCACGCGCCACGTCTTCAGCGAACCTGGCTCGCCGGGGCGCTGGTCCGCTCCGTGCCCCGGCAGGTCGATCGATACCGCCAGCACATTCGATCCGAGCGCCGCCTGCCCGTCGCGAAAGCGCTGCTGCCCGAGACTGTCCACGATGTCGCCGCCGAGGAAGAACACGGTGGGCGCGGGCGCGGCCGGTTTGGGACCCATGACGCCGAGCCGGATCCCGCCGGGCGTGGCAAGGATCGTGGGATCGGCCGCGTGAGCCGGCAGCGCGGCGAGGAGAAGCCCGGCCAGCCTCATGCGCCCTCCAGTTGCGGCCCGCTCAGTTCGTTGAGCAACGGCCTTCCGGCGCTCCATCGTTCGACGTTTTCGACGAAGATGTCCCAGGTTCGTTCGAGGAACTTGGGACTCAGGGCCGATCCCGAGATGTGCGGCGTGAAGATCACGTTCGGGAAGCTCCACAGCGGATGATCCGGCGGCATCGGGTAGCGATAGTGCGTATCGGCCGCCGCGCCTTGAATCCAGCCCTCCCGCAACGCGCGCAGCAGCGCGTCCTCACGGATCAAAGGTCCGCGCGCCGGGTTCAATACGAACGCATGGGGTTGTAGCGCGCGCAGGTCGTCCTCGCCCACGATGCCTTCGGTGAGCTTGGTAAGCGGCATCGCCAGCACCAGAAAGTCCAGCCCGCCGAGGAACGCGACCCGCTCCGGTTCAGCGAACGTCCGATCTGGCAACGTCCCATCCGGATCGCCTGTTCCCGGCACACGATAGACATCGCCCGCCGGACCCGGCGGCCTGCGCGACAGCACGTGCACGCGCATGCCGAATCCCTTCGCCAGCCGCGCCGTCTCGCGTCCGATCCCGCCGTATCCCCATATGCCCACCGTGAGTCCGCGAATCTCGCGCTGGAAGCGAGCGGAGCGGTCCCACACCGCCGCGTCCTGATTGCGGATCATGCCGCGCAGGTCGCGCGCGAGGTTGACCATCATCGACGCCACCCACTCGCCGATGGGCGCGTCGAATACGCCACGTCCGTTTGCCGCGCGCACGCCACGCCCGGCTAAGTTCAGCCCGAACAACTGCGAATAGCCCGCCGACGAGACCTGCAGCCATCGCAGAGCGCGCATGTCGCCGAGGTTCTCCGGCGGGAACGTGCACAGCAAGGCTTCCGCCTCGCGCACCAGTTCCAACGGAAGCGGGCGGCGGCGCTCTTCGGGCGGATCCGCGAAATCGATCGCGATGTCCGGGATCGCGCGTAGCCGGGCCAGCGCCGGTTCGAATACTGGCAAGTCGATCAGCAGCCTCATTCGCTTCAGTCCGTCAGGATCTTGCCCGGCACGCTGTTGAACTCGCCGCTGCCGGGGACGAACGGGTATTTGGCCCGGATCTCGTCCGTCAGCAAGATGCCGAGACCCGGGCGATCCGGCGGCAGCACCCGGCCGCCGCGCATGACGAACGATCCGTCCATGATATCGGCGTGCAGCCCCGCGTAATCGGGCGCCACCTCGAGAATGCAGGTGTTGGCGGCGGCGAACCCGCAATGCACGTTCTGCATTAGCGATCCACCGGCGCCCCAAGCATGCGTGGCGATGCGGCGTCCCCGCGATTCGAGCATCCGCGCCACGTTCATGAACTCGCCGAGCCCGCCCGTGACCGAGGCATCGGGCTGCCCGATGTCGAACGCGTCGCGTTCGGCGAACACGCGCCATTCGTACATCGCGGTCAGGCACTCGCCGCCGGCGATGGGCACGGGGGTCGCGCGGCATAGTTCCTCGTAGCCCCAAGGATCGGTGTAGTGGAGGGGCTCCTCGAAGAAGAACGGATCGTAGGGCTCGATCGCGTGGGCGACCGCCAGCGCGGTGTCGAGGCTCCATGTCGCGCCGGGGCTGTTCCCCATGTGTCCGTCCAGCATCACGCGAACGCCACTGCCCGCGTGGCGGCGCACGAAGTCGAGCTTGGCGCCTTCGAAGTCCGCGGCTTCGGCGCCCATCGGCATGTACCAACCGGCTTCGGCCGAGAACGAACCCACGCCGATCTTGAAGCCGTCGAAGCCGAGCGACAGGTAGTAGTCGATTTTCTCCGCCAATCTATCGAGCGGATAGTTGGAAGGGCCGCCGGTCGCGTAGGCGGGAAGGCTGTCGTGCTTGCTCCCCCCGAGCAATTCGTGCACCGGCTTGTTCTCGATCTTCCCCTTCAGATCCCACAAGGCGGCTTCGATGCCTGTTAGAACCGCCGCGCCCAATCCCACGCGGCACCAGAAGTTGCCGCATTGATACATGCGCGACCACAGCGCCGGAATGTCGTCCGTCGTTTGCCCGATCAGGATCGGGCGGAAGAAGTCGACGATGGGCGGGACGCCTTCCGGGAAGAAGTAGCCAGCGTAGGTTTCGCCGATGCCGGTGAGCGGCGAATCGGTCAGGACTTCGATGAACGCGGCGCTACGCCTCTTACGGGCTTCGCGCAGAAATCGGTCGTTGGTGCAGGGTCCGGTCAGCAGCGTGACGCGGACATCGGTGATCTTCATTCGAAACGGGCCGCGCGGCAACGGCGCCGGCGTGGCCCGGCGGCCTTTACTTCCGCTTCTTCCGCATTCCGCCGCGGCCTTCGCTCGACGGTGGAACCACGCCCTTGGACCTAAGATGCACGGCCATCCGCGCGTACTCGTGCTCCATGTGGACCGTGTTGCCCCACAGCGTGCCGAGCCGCGAACGCTGGCCACCCCGGCCTTCGATCATCTCCGTGGCCTTTGCGTCGGTGAGGGCCGCGTAGGCGGTGTCGCATTCGCTCATCGCCGTTTTCAGCGCCTCGACGAGATCGGCCTTGGATGTCTTGGATGCCGCGCCGAGCTGTTTGCGCTCGCCGTTGTAGCCCGAACAAACGCCCATCGCCGAGTCGGCCGTATGCGCGACCAGCACGCGGAAGCTCTGGCTCTCGGGCGAGGGTTTGTAGTCGTAGCCGTCTTCCGCCATCTTCCCGGCGGCGCCGATGAGGTTGCCCTTGGTCCGTTTCCAGGACTGGCTGGCTTCGTCGCTGAGCGGATCCTGCGCGAAAAGCGCGAAAGCGGCTGCGAGCGCTGCGAACAGAGTCGCGATGCGCCGGTTCATGGGGATGCTCCTTTGGGCGGATCGGACGTTGGCTTGGCCCCCAATCCGCTTTGACAGTGTACACTGACAGGTCATGAAACGCATAGCCGTCCTGTCGCTGTTCGCCGCTGCGGCCTTCGCCCAGAGCTGGAGACCGCTGTTCAACGGCCGCGATCTCGAGGGCTGGGAGGTCAAGGGCGACGGCATGTGGAACGTGCTCGCGGGCGGCACGCTGATCGCGCAGGCGGTGTCCGGCCCCAAGGCGCCATTCGGGCCGTGGCCGGTGCAACTGACGGACAAGCAGTACCTGCAGTGGCGGCAAACGCAGTCGTGGTTATACACCAAGGCGGAGTTCGCGGACTTCGACTTGCACGTCGAATACCTCAGCGCCAAGGGCGGCAACAGCGGCATCTCGCTCCGCGATTCCACGCGCGGCAAATACGCCATCGCGCCCGAACCCGACTATGACAAGACGCCCGCGCATTGGGGCTACGAAATCCAGATCTACAACGGCATCAAGACGAAGTACCCGAGCGGCAGCATCTACCTGTTCGCGCCCGCCGAGTTCGGCCACGAGAAAGAGAACGACTGGAACGCGCTCGACATCGAATCCCGCGCCTCCGGCATTCGAGTGAAGCTGAACGGCCACGCCGTGGCGAGCCACGCCGGAGATCCGGCCCGCCCGAAGACCGGTCCCATCGGGCTGCAACTCCACGACCGCTTCAGCACCATGATGTTCCGCGAAATCAAGATCCGCGAATTGAAATAGCGTTATCGCAGATTGTGGCGGATGAGATCGGCCATCTGCTCGAGGCGGAACGTCGAACCCGCCGCCATGGCGATCAGCCGTCCGTCCGGTCCGATCAGCGGAGTGGACGAGTTGTGCACGATCATCCCTGCCTCCGCCCAATACGACAGCCCGTAGGTGCGCGCCACCGGCGCCACGTCGCCGGTCAGGAAACGCCACCCCGCTGGATCGGCGCGCACCGACCGCGCGTAGGCGGCGAGCACTGGCGGCGTGTCGTGAGACGGATCGAGAGTGATCGACAGCAACGCCAGCCTGGCCGGAATCGAGTCTCGAAAGCGCCGTTGCAGGGACGCGAAAACGGCCGATAGCCGTGGGCAGACCTCTGGCAGTGGACAGCGAGTGTAGATGAAGTTGATCGCCACCAAACGGCCCCGGTAGTCCGACAATCTCACCTGCGATCCGTCCTCGGCGGTGAGGCTGAAATCGGGCACGAGATCGCCGGGCTTCGCTCGTCCGGCGGGGACGGGAAAACGGAAGCCGTCCGCCGCGAGCGTGTCCAATACGCGGATGCCGCGCGCTTGGGAACTCCGTTGGCGGCGCACCAGATCGAATGCGACGCGCGAACCGGGTTCGACGTCATCCAGTTCCGCGGCGCGGGCTGCCCGAAACGGCATCGCCATCGCGGGCATCAAGCCCGGAACGGCGCGATGGGAGACCACCATCGACCGTGCCGCGCGGTCGACTTCGAGCACCATGCCCTCCATCTTGTAGCGGCGCGAGCAGCCGCCGAGCAGCCCCACCGCGATCACCATCGCGATGCGGAACCACGGGAGAACGCGCCGTATCCGCGTGGGCCGCAGCCCCGCCGACACCGCGTAGGCCGCCAACTCCTCAGGCTGGAATCCGGCGCGGACGGAGACAGGGCCGTCGTGCAGAGTGATGCGGTTCCACCCGAACAGCCACCGCGTCGCCGGCAGGAACCGCCACGCGAGCCAATGCCGCTCCAGGTCGTTGACGATCACCGCGTTGCGCGCCACGCGCGCGAACTCCCGCAATAACGCCGGAATCTCGAGATCCCCGAAGTGATGCAGGAACAGGTTGCAGCACACCAGATCGAACGCGCCATCGGCGAAAGGGAGGCGGAAGGCGTCGGCGCGGACGCGCGGATGGGGCGCGGCGGCCAGATTGCGCGCCGACAGATCCAGCGACACCACTCGCGCCTTCGCGAAGCGGGTCTGGATTGCCCGCGCGTGATCGCCGGACGCCGCGCCCACGTCGAGCACGGAGAACTCGTCGCGGCCCTGGCGGGCATCGGCGATCTCGCGCAACGATGCGGAGTGTCCGCCGAGCCAGCGGTTGATGCGCGCCAAGTCGCGCAGGCTGGCGCCCGCTTCCGCGTCCGGCGCCGAGTCCAGCAACTCCGGTTCGACGACGCGCGGTGGCATCTTTACTGCGTGAATTCCATGGCCGCGAAGCTGACCACGCTTTGCGGATCGATCTGCCAGTGCTGGTATCGCAGCATCCTGGCGCGAGCTTCCGGAACGGCTTTGAGAAACGTGTAGAACGGCGACGCTCCGCACCACTTGAGATCGTCGTTGCGAGGCTGCACCTGTTCCCAGAATCCGCGCGCGTCGCCCTTCTCGATCGACGCGATGCGGTCCTTGTCCCGGGCCGAGACGCTCAGCATTTCGCCCTGATGCGCCATGGCGGGGAAGCGATCCTGATAACGCGCTCCCATGTGCGCCATGTCCACGCCGAGCACCCACACGATCTCGCTCTTGCGCCGGGCGTGCAGTTCGCCGAGCGCGTCGAGGAACCGCCGGACGCCTTCGTCGTCTTCCGGCAGGCCCCCTTCGTACAGGCTGCGCGCGAAGGGACCGCAAAGCACGGGCGCGATGCGGATGCCCGGTCCGTAGAGATACTGCAGAAACGCGACCTGAAACTCGATGGTGTGCTCGGTGGCGTGGCAGTAGTCTTCCATGATCGTCGCGTCCGGCGCCGCCGCCGCGAGTTCCTCGATCGCCGCCAGATCCACCGCGGTCTCGCCGAACGGCGTCAGAAACGGCTTGCGGGTGAGACCGAACTTCTCCGGCTCCCCGTAGTGCGAGGTGCCGAGGATGACGAAGGTCTTGTCTTTCACGTCCGGCCCCAGCGCCCGGTAGGCGTCGCAATACGACTCCCAGCCGCCGAACGGGCTCACGTGCGGCGCCGCGATTCCGATCAGGCCGGGCGACGGATCGCGCGGTGGCGCCAGAGCCTGGAAGCGCTCGCCGAACACCTCGCGAATCTCGTCCGCCGAATCCGGGTAGGCTCCGCCAGCGTGCGCGGCGATCCGCAAGGGAGCCTCGGCGAACGCCTGATGGACTTGGTCGCGCATTTCCTCGAAGACCTCGTTCTCGAGGAATCCGGCGGCGCTGAGCGCCTCTGTCAACTGCGTCTGGATATCGGACACGTCGAGCCGCCCGCTCGACTGAACCAGCCACTGCTTCAGGTCCAGATCCGTGGTCACGCCGTCGAACATCTCGAGCGCGGGCACCAGGAACGGAGGGACGATGAGCTGCGCGTCGGTGTATTGGTGGGGATCGCGCATGAACAGCCCGGGCCGCTCCGGGTCCGGACTTGGCATGAAGTCGAGGTCCATCCGGATGCGGGGCAGCGGCTGCGACATCTCACTATCATCGCGCCGTTTGGGAAGCCATGCCAAACTGGTCGCATGGTAGTAATCATCACCGGCGCGAGCGGCGGGCTGGGACAAACCGTCACGAAGGCCTTCGTCGACTCGGGCGCGAGCGTGGTCGCGGTGTCGTCGAACTGGCGCTCCATGCCTCCGGGTGTGCTCGCCGTATCGGCGGATCTCTCCACCGATGCCGGGTGCGCGAGCGTGGTCCAAGCCGCGCTGGACGGCTTCGGCCAAATCGACGCACTGGTCCATCTGGTGGGCGGGTTCGCCGCGGGTACGGCGGTGGAGGACACCGCGGCCGATGGATGGACCAAGATGATGGATCTCAACTTCTGGCCCGCCGTCCGCATGCTGCGCGTGGTTCTGCCGGGAATGAAGGCCCGCGGCTCCGGCCGTGTGGCCATGATCGGATCGAAGGGCGCGGCGGACGCGGCGGCTGGGATGGCGGCGTACAACGCTTCCAAGTCCGCGCTGATGGCGCTGGTGCGCACCGCGGCGGCCGAGTGCAAAGGCTCCGGCGTCACGGTCAACGCGGTGCTGCCGAGCGTCATCGATACGCCCGCCGGCCGCGGCGCCGCGAGCGAAGGGGAGATCGCGAAGTGGGTCGCGCCCGAATCGATCGCGTCGCTTCTGGTGTGGTTGTGCTCGGACGCCGGCCGCGATGTCACAGGCGCTCTGATCCCCGTGTATGGAAGGGTCTGACGCGGCTTCGGGTAAAGTGGAACCATGGAAAAACTGACACCGGAACAAATCTCGGCCGCTTTGTCGAACCTGCCGGGCTGGACGGTGGAGAACGGCAAGCTCCACCGGCAATACAAGTTCGCCGACTTCATCCACGCTTTCGGCTTCATGGCCACCGCCGCGATAGCGATCGAGAAGATGAACCACCATCCCGAATGGTGCAACGTGTGGAATCGCGTGACGGTGGACCTGACCACCCATGACGCGGGCGGCATTTCGCAAATGGACGTCGATTTGGCCGGCACGCTCGAGGCGCTCGCGAAGAGACTGGCATGAGGCTGGCCGGGTTGTTGGCGGCGGCGGCCGCGGCTTTCTCCCAGGAACGATTCGCGGGCTCGGCCGATATCGGCCGCGCGGTGGCGGAGGCTGTCGCCGCCCGCAAGAGTCCCGGCGCGGTGGCGATGGCCGGGCAGCCCGGCAAGGTGCTGCACCGAGCCGCCTATGGCTCCAGGGTCCTTGTGCCCGCCCGCGAGCCGATGACCGTGGACACGATTTTCGACGCGGCGTCGCTCACCAAGGTCGTTTCGACTACATCGGCGATCATGCGCCTGTTCGAACAAGGGCGCGTCCGTGTGAACGATCCCGTCACCGCGTATCTGCCAAAGTTCCAGGGCGGCAAGAGCGACATCACGTTGCGCCACCTGCTGACGCACTTCTCCGGGCTGCGCCCCGATCTGGATTTGAAGCCCGCGTGGAGCGGCTACGAGACCGGCATCGAGAAGGCGCTGATCGACAACCCGGTGGCCGCTCCCGGCGAGCGTTTCATCTATTCGGATATCAACTTCATTCTGCTCGGCGAGATCGTGCGCGCGGTGAGCGGCAAGCCGCTGCCCGAGTTCGTCTCGGACGAGGTCTGGGTTCCGGCCGGAATGATGGAGACCCGCTACAAGCCGCCCGCCGCGTTGCGCTCCCGCATCGCGCCCACCGAATACGAGGAAGGAACCAGGACGCCGTTGCGCGGCACGGTGCACGACGAGACCACGCGATTCATGGAAGGCGTGGCCGGCCACGCGGGCATGTTCACCACGGCGGCGGACCTGTCGCGGTTCGCGCGCCTGATCCTGGGCGGCGGCGAGATCGACGGCAAGCGCGTGTTCCAGGCCGCGACCGTGCGCAAGTTCACCGAACCGGCGTCGCCGCCGCATCACACGGTGATTCGCGGACTGGGATGGGACATCGATTCGCCGTTCTCGGCCAACCGGGGCGAACTGTTCCCGTTGGGATCGTTCGGCCATACGGGTTTCACCGGCACGTCGCTGTGGATCGATCCGGTGAGCCGCACCTACGCGATCCTGCTCGCCAACAGCGTCCACCCGGTGCGCAAACCGCCAATAACGGCGTTGCGCTCCAAGGTGGCAACCATTGTGGCGGCGCATGTGGGCATCTCCAAGCCTGGCCTTGCGCTCACCGGCTACAACGAAGCAATGGTGGGCGTGGCGCGCGCCGCGGCGAGGACCGGATCGGTGTCCACCGGGCTCGATGTGCTGCAAGCGGAGAAGTTCGCCCGGCTACAAGGCAAGCGCGTGGGGCTGATCACCAATCACACGGGGCTCAGCCGGGACGGGAAGCGCAACATCGATCTCCTGGTGGCCGCGGGCGTTCGGCCGGCGGCGATCTTTTCGCCCGAGCATGGAATCGCCGGCAAAGAGGATCACGAGAACGTAGGCGACACCAAGGACGAAGCGACAGGCGTGCCCATTTACAGCCTCTACCGCGGCAAGGATCGCAAGCCTTCCGAGCAGGCTCTGAAGGACCTCGACGTCGTCGTGTTCGACATTCAGGACATCGGCGCGCGCTTCTATACCTATATGTGCACGCTGCTCAACGCGGTGGAAGTGGCGGGCAAGGTGGGCGTGCCCGTGCTGGTGCTGGACCGCCCGAATCCGGTGACCGGTTCCCGCGTGGAGGGTCCGATGATCGATCCCGCCGCGATGAGCTTCGTGGGCTGCTACTCGTTGCCGCTGCGCCACGGGATGACGCTCGGCGAGATCGCGACGATGGCGAACGCCGAGAAGTCGTGGGGAGCCAAACTCGAAGTGGTGAAGCTGGAAGGCTGGCAGCGCGGCGACTGGTGGGATTCGACCGGGCTGGCCTGGGTGAATCCGTCGCCGAACATGCGAAGCCTCGCCGCCGCGCTGCTGTACCCGGGCATCGGAATGCTCGAATACTCGCGGAACTACTCGGTGGGCCGCGGCACGGAGACGCCGTTCGAGCACATCGGCGCCGATTGGATCGACGGCCGGCGGCTGGCGGCGTATCTCAACGGGCGCGCGATTCCGGGACTGCGCGTGTATCCGGTGAAGTTCAAGCCGGAGTCGTCGAACCTGGTGGGCCAGAACGTGGAAGGCGTGCGGTTCGTGATCACCCAGCGCGAGGTGTTCTCTCCGGTGCAACTCGGAGTGGAACTGGCGTCGGCCCTGGAGGCGCTGCATCCGGAGAAGATCGCGTTCAGCGCCAATCTCAAGCTGATCGGGAGCCAGGCGCTGGTGGATCAGCTCGCCGGGAAGGCCGAGCCTCGCGCGATCCTGCAGCGGCTGCAGGACGAACTCGCGCCGTTTCTGGAGCGCCGCGGACGATTCCTGCTGTATTGAGAGCCGCCGGTGGATCTTCGCGGCTCCGGTGATAATATCGAGGGTCAGCGAATGCGCCTCCTCTTCGCGATCACGATCCTGCTGCTGCCGTTGGCGGCGGCGGACACCGTTGCTCTCTGGCTCTTCGACGAGCAGCGGGAACTCTACCCGAGCTCTCTGCTGAACGACGCGGCGACCGGTGAGAACGTCCTCGTGCTCGGCCGCGGCGCTCGACTGGTGGAGGGCCGCTTCGGCAACGCGCTCGAGCCTATGGCGCCGGCTCCGCTCGAGATGAGGGGCAAGGCCATCAAGCCGGACTCGGCGCAGGCGAAGCTCTTCGGCCTGACGCCTTTGCCGGTTCCGCCCGGCCGCACGATGCAGCCGCTCTGGTGGCAAAACGCGACCTTCGCCGCGCTGCTCACCAGCGGCGAGAAGCATCTGCGCAGTGGCGGATTCCCGAACATCGGCGGGGGCAAGTTGAATCTCGGCTCGTTCGATTGGACGCTCGAGTTCTGGCTCCGTCCGGAGGGCGAGGGCGTCATCTATGAGGTGGGCCGGGGGCCGCGCGGCGAGAACGCCGAACTCACCCGGTTGAGTCTGGCGGCCGGCGGTTTCGTTCTCCAAAACGGCGGCGCCAGCGTGCGCCTTCCGGCCCAGCTCGCGCGCGGAGCTTGGCAACACGTCGCCCTGGTGCATCACGCGGCCGCAAAGAACATCGGTCTCTACGTCGATGGACGCGCGCAAGGGCCGCCCGCGAGCGTCACGATGCGAGCCTTCGAACGCGGCGGCGAGGCCTATCTCACGATTGGGCGCGACGGCCGCTTCGAGCATCCGCTGGCGGGCCGCCTGGATGAGATGCGGGTCAGCGCGGGCCTGGTTTACACCGGCCCGTTCACGCCGCCGGGCAGCCTTTCCCTGACCTACGGGACGCGGCGGCCGAGCCCGGAACTCGTGAAAGGTCCGCCGTTGCTTTTCGCGCCTCCGGCCCGCGTGATCGACCTTGGCGGGCGCAAGCATCTGTTCCTCGACGATGCGCTGGCCGAGCGCGTGGAGAATGTCCACTTCGCGCCGCAGCCGCCGAAGCGCATGGAGAAGGTGGCGGACGAAGTGCGCGGCCATCTCTGCGTCATCGAGGACGACGAGGGGCTTCTGCGCCTTTACTACCGCGGGACCGATGACATTCTCCTCTTGATGACGTCGCGCGACGGAGTGCATTGGGAGCGGCCCGATCTGGGCCGCGAGGTGAAGGGCCATCGCAATGCCGCGATCGCGGCGCCGGTCGGGCTCGGAGTGGTGATCCGCGATCCGAACGCGCCGCCTGAGGCCCGCTACAAGTACCTCAGCGGGACGCGGCGGCGCTCGATCTTCGTCTATGGCTCGGCGGATGGGAACACGTTCACCCCGCATGAGACCGCCGCGCTGCCGTTCGGCGCGGGGTCGCAGTCGAGCCTTTACTACGACGACCAGCGCCAGCTCTACGTGGCGCATCACCGTTCGGACTACGGCATGACGCAGGGCGGCGCCACCGAGCGCCGTTTCGTGCTCTCTGAGGTGAAGAACCTGCTCGAGCCGTGGCCGGTCCGGCGCGTGACGCGCGCCCAGACGCTGGCCAGCCGTCTCCCCGTGCAGCACGCCGAACTGGACCCGTGGTACCTCGACAACGGTCCGCTCAGCCCGGGCGGCTTCGGCCTCGAACTGCCCCTGGCGATGGCGCCCGATCCCGCGCTGGATCCGCCCGGGACCGACATCTACGTCACCAAGGCGCTGAAGTATCCGTTGGCGCCCGACGCCTACCTGGCGTTTCCGGCGATGTATTTCCACTACTGGGAAGACGGCCCGAAGCAGCGCCGGATCCTGGGCGCGCCGGAGCGCAAGGCGGGATCGGGAGTCATCGAAACGCAGGTAGCGGTCAGCCGCGATGGCTTGTCGTGGCGGCGTTTCCCGCGGCCCGCCTACATCCCGGCGCAAGGCAAGGAAGTCATGCTGCTGGCGGCTTTCGGACTCATCCGGCGCGGCGACGAGATCTGGCAGTACGCCGGCGGTCACGGGGGGAGCGGCACCGGCTATCATTCACCGTTCACGAAGGAGAAGCCCGCGCCGCTCTATCGCTATGTGCAGCGGCTGGATGGCTTCGTGGCCGCCGAAGGCGCCTACGGTGGCGGACGGCTGGTCACCCGTCCCTTGAAGTTCACGGGCAAGCAGCTCGAGTTGAACATCGACACCGGCGCGGTGGGTTATGCGCAGGTAGGAATACTGGATGAAGGCGGGCGCGCGATTCCCGGGTTTTCAGTGGACGATTGCGTCTACCTGAACGGCGATCATCCGCGCGCGCGGGTGGAGTGGCTGGGGCGGGGGAAGGACGTTTCGGCTCTGGCCGGGCGGGTGGTAAAACTGGAGTTTCGTCTGCGCGGGGCCAAGCTCTATGCGATGCAGTTCGTGCCGGGGTCGTGATCCCCTGAGCTACGCGCGAACTGGTACGTTAGACACCATCATGGGTTCCCTTCTCATTTTGCTTCTCGGGGCCTCCCTTGCCTCTGCGCAGCGGACGACCGCGACCCTGTTCGCCACGGTCACCGATTCCTCCGGCGCCGCCATTCCCGGCGCGATCGTCACGCTGACCAATCCGGCCACCGGCGCGCGGCTGGCGGCCACTACCGGCGCGGCGGGCGATGCCGTTGCCAGCTTCATCCCCGTGGGCGGCTACACGATGGAGGTCGAGGCGAAAGGCTTCAAGACCCACAGACTTCAGGATCTGACGCTCTCGGCGGGCCAGCAGCTTCGCCTGCCCGTGCAACTCGAGGTGGGCGCCATGACAGACAGCGTCACGGTGAGTTCCGAAACGCCGCTGATCGAAAACGCCACGGCCGCGCAGAACGACCGCCTCTCGCGCCTGCAACTCACCGAACTCCCGCAGACCCGCCGCGATTTCGCGCAGTTGCTCGGTCTGCAGAATGGCTATCGCCCGTCGCGCGAAGGTCTCATCCAGTTCAACGGACTCGCCAGCGGCGGCAACTCCGTGACCGTCGACGGCACCGACGGCTCGAGCGATTCCGAAACGCCCTCCACTTCGATGTTCCAGGGCTTCAACTTCATCAGCGTGGTCAGCCAGGAGGCGATTCAGGAGGTCAGCGTCGGCAAAGGCGCGATGTCGGCCGAAGTGGCGCGCACGTTCTCCGCCAACATCAATGTGATCACCCGCGGCGGCTCCAACCAGATGCACGGCTCCCTGTTCGAGCTTTTCCAGAATGACGCTTTGAACGCGAAGAACGCGATTCTCGCGGCCTCGTCTCCCAAACCCATCGTGCGCTTCAATCAGTTCGGCGGCTCGCTCGGCGGGCCGGTCCGGAAGGACAAGCTGTTCTACTTTTTCACGTACGAAGGCTACCGGATGAGCAATCGGCAGATCGTGCGGGACCAATCGCCCACCACGGCCTTCCGCGATCAGGCCGTTCGCGCGATTCCTTCGTCGAAGGCCGTGCTCGATCTCTTCCCGTTACCGAATCTGCCCATCGCCAACAACGCCAATGCCGGTCTCTATGAGGGCCAGCGTCCGGCCACCGCCAGCGACAATCATCTCGTCTTCCGGGGCGATTACCGCTTGACGGATCGCGACTCGTTCACCGTGCGCTATATCCGCGACACTCCGCGGAATCTGACGCCTCGGCTGATGGACAATCCGCGCCGCTACGTTGGCGCCACCAACGGGCTGAACGCCAACTGGATCCATGGCTCGGCCACCTGGACCAGCGAAACGCGCTTCGGCCACAATCGCAACCAGACCGATCGCGTCGACCAGATCCACACCAATGGCCGGCTGCCGGCCATCGAAGTGCAAGGCTTGTTCTCGACGCAAGGCGAAGCGCTGGTCATCAACGGCTCGTCCACCAGCGCCGAGAACGTCGTTTCGAAAACCATGGGCCGTCATGCGATGAAGTTCGGCGGCATGTACGTGTTCCGCACGCCAGGCCGCTACAACGAGGAGGTCCCTATCTTCCGCTACGGCAACGCGGCCGACTTCCTGGCCAATCGCGCCAACCGCGTGACGTTCACCTTCGGCGTGCCGCGCTACCACGGCCGTGCGTGGGAACTGGGCGGCTTCTTCCAGGACGACTACAAGATTACTACGCGGCTCATCTTGAATCTGGGCGTCCGCTACGAGTACTTCGCCGTCTTCAAGGAGCGCAACGGGCGCCTCTACAATCCCGATGGCGTGCTGGCGGCCACCACCGCGAACGTCCGATTCCGCCCCGCCGATTCCATCTACAACGCCGACAGAAACAACTTCATGCCGCGCGCCGGTCTTGCCTACAGTCTCGATGCCCAGAACAAAACCGTGATCCGCTCCGGTTTCGGCGTGTTCACGGCGCCACCGAATCTCCGCACGCTCTCGGGCCTGGTCTACGCCGATCCGCGCGTGCCCTCGCGCTACATCTTTCAGGGTTCCGACCTGACCAACTTCGGTCTGCGCTACCCGATGTCGAACGAAGACGCCGCCCGCATCGTGACCGGACTCAACGTCCCGCGCGGCTACACGGTGTTCGACCCGAACAATCGCGATCCTTACAGCTTGCAGTGGAGCTTCGACGTGCAACGGCAGTTGGCGAAGGACTGGGGCTTCCAGACCGGTTACGTTGGCAACAAAGGACTGAAGATCACGGCGACGCACAACTTCAACCTGCCGGACCGTGAAACCGGCAACCGTCCCTATCCGCAGGCGCTGCAGTTCGGCTGGCGCAACCAAAGCGACTTCAGCTACTACCATTCCTGGCAGACATCGCTGCGCAAGCGGGCGGCGTCCGGACTCGGTTTCAACCTGCATCACACCTGGAGCAAGTCGATGGCGATCCATGCCGGCGACTTCTGGCCGGGTAACGACATCCGCGTGCAGGACGAGAACAAATGGGACGCCGACCTCGGCCCCACGCGCTTCGATGCCACGCATCGCTTCGTCGCCGACTTCGTCTATGAACTCCCCTTCGACCGGTGGACTCCGGCGTTGAAAAGGCTCACCGGCGGGTGGCAACTGGCCGGAGCCTTTAACGCAACCAGCGGACAGGCGCTGAACATCGAGCAGCGCAGCAATCTCGATTTTTCCCGGCCCGACTACGCGGGTGGCAACGTTTACGCCAGCGGCGGCGACCGCTTTCAGTGGGTGAATCCCGCGGCGTTCGCTCAGACGCCCATCGGCCGCGCGAGCGGGCTCCCGCTGCGCGGCGGTAACGTCGGCAAGAGCAGCATGCGCGATCCCGCCACCTGGGGGCTCAACACCGGACTCTCGAAGGCGATCCCGATCGGCGAGCGCTATCGCGCCCAGATTCGCGCCGAGGCGTTCAACCTCACCAACACGCCCGTTCTGGGCGGCGCGCAGACCGATGTCACGCGGCCCACGTTCGGCCGTATTCTGGGCTTGGGTGGCACTCGCACCGTACAGTTGCAGGGGCGCTTCACGTTCTGATTCACGATGACCCGCCGCTCTTTACTCTCGCTTCCCTTTCTCGCGCCATCGCGCAGAAACATTCTGCTCATCGTCGCCGACGACATGAACAACGATCTGGCTTGTTACGGCGATCCCGTCGCGCGAACGCCGGCGCTCGACCGCCTGGCCCGGCGCGGTGTCGTCTTTGACCGCGCCTATTGCCAATACCCGCTGTGCCAACCATCGCGGACCTCGTTCCTCAGTGGCAAGAACCCGGAGAACACCAAGGTCTGGACCCTGCAAACGCCCACCCGCCGGCACTTGGGCGACGCCGTGATGCTGCCGGAGCTGTTTCGCAAGAACGGGTACTTCAGCGCGCACGCAGGTAAGATCTTTCATACCGGGGAGCACGCCGAGGATCCGCACTCCTGGGACGAGGAGTTCCGCGAGTTCGGCAAGAACCCTCCGCCGGATCAGGTATTGCGCGAGGATCGTTCGCCCGGTCCGCGCGGCCATTCGTTCGCATGGCAGATGCTAAAGACTCGCGATGAGGACACGCCCGATGGCATGGTTGCGCGCAAGACCGTGGGTTGGCTCGAGCAGTGCGCGCGCCAAAGCAAGCCCTTCTTCATCGGCTGTGGCTTTCGCCGTCCCCATTCGCCGTACTCCGCGCCCAAGCGCTACTTCGACCTTTACCCGCCCGGCGAGCTCCGGCTGCCGGAGGATCCGCCCTCGCACTACGATAAGCTACTGCCCGCCGCCATCAACCATGACGCGCCCGCGCCTCCGCTTTCGGTGAAGACGATCCGCGAGCACTTGGCCGCCTACTACGCCGTCACCAGCTTCATGGATGCGCAGGTGGGTGTCGTGCTGGACTCGCTCGACCGGCTGAAGCTGTGGGAGTCCACCGTTGTCGTCTTCCTTGGCGACCACGGCTATCATCTCGGCGATCATGGCGGGCTCTGGCACAAGAGCACTCTCTTCGAACGCGCCTGCCGCGTGCCGCTGCTGGTAGCCGCGCCTGGCGCGCGCGGCGCGGGACGGAGCACGCGCGCGCTCACCGAACTCATCGACCTCTATCCGTCCCTCGCCGCGCAGTGCGGCGTGAAGCCGCCCGCTGGCCTCGACGGCCGGGATTTCACGGCGGTGCTGAACGATCCGGCTCGCGAATTCAAAAAGGCCGCGTATTCGATGGTGGGCCGCGGCGAGGAACGCGCCGAATCGGTGAAGGAGATCAAGTTCACCGGACGCACCGTCCGCACGGATCGCTGGCGCTACACCGAATGGGATGGTGGCCGTCAGGGAGTGGAGCTCTACGATCACCGGGCCGGCGCTCGCGAACTGGTAAATCTCGCCGCGGATCCGGCGCTGAAAGGAATCCGCGCGGAGCACGCGAGACTGTTGCGATGAGCTTCACGCCGGGGCGGTCCGCCTGAGCGGGGTGATCGACGATCTGCTAGCCCACCATCCACAGTCCCCGGCGCCTCCGCTAATTCAGGATCCGAGCGCGCCGCCCGCGCCTTCTTCCGCTGGAGCCTGAGAACTCAATGAAAACACCGGAAACCGTCACCAGCGATCGCGAACTCCCGGCGGAAGAACACGCGGGAGCCGCCCGGCGCCGAAGGTTGGCCGCAACGAGCTCTGCCCGTGTGGCTCCGCGATGAAGTGCATGCGATGCCGGGGCGGCTTACGCAACCGTGGCTCGAACACGAAGGACGGCGGATCCAGTGGAACTCACCGCGCCCGCTCGACTAAGCGGAGCCTGCCGCCCCTCCTCGGCGCTGGCTCAGTCGGGGCGGCCCGCCCGTCTGCTAGCCGGAGTAATCGGGAGTGAAGTCATGGCGAAGGGCGCCTTATTCGCGTTTGTTACCGGCTCCACTCTCGCCCAGGTACGCAATCAGGTCACTGATGACCAGAAGCAGGACCGCGGCGGGCAGCAGGTAATCCATTGTGCTTCGTGACGAGTCTCGCGCGGAATCGACTCCCGCGAGCAACGCAATGCAGACTCCGAGCGCCGCCAGGAGTAAATGAGCTTGCTTCCTGGTGACCATCGTTACCGCCGTCAGTCGCCGCACCGCGTCGTCACGAGGCCGATCCCGATTCCGAGCCAGATTGCGTACTTCTCAGGGACTTTCAGGGGGACCATGCTCGAGACTCTATCGGCCGATTTCCGGAAAACGATAGTTGGCCGGACCGATGCGGCGGACGCTACTCCAGCACCTGGACCTTCAGGAACGAGCCCGCGCGATGGACGCGATGGGTAGCCTTCTGGAAATCCTCCTTCTTCGCCGTGTAGATATCGACGAACTTCTGCGGGTTCCGGTCGGTGAGCGGGAACCACGAACTCTGCACCTGCACCATGATCCGGTGCCCCGGGCGAAACGTGTGGAACACATCCGGCATCTTGAAGGCGACCTTTGTTACTTGCCCCGGCGTGAAGGGCTCCGGCCTGTCGAAGCCATTGCGGAACTTGCCGCGGAACGGTTCGCCCCGCACCAGTTGTTGGAAGCCTCCCATGCGGACGCCGGTTGGGTTCGGTTTCGGATCGGGATAATCGGGCGGATAGACATCGATCAGCTTCACCACCCAATCGGCGTCGGTGCCAGTGGTCGACACTTGCAACGACACATCGATCGGACCAGCGAAGGTGAGGTCGCTTTCCAGCACTTCGGTCTGATAGACGAGCACGTCCGGACGCGTGGCGGCGAAGCGTTGGTCATCGAGCATGTGTTCGCGCGTCATCGTGTTCGCGATGCCGCCAATGTACGGCGCCGGCCTCGCCGGGTCGCTCACGTACTCGTCGAATCCGGCGGCGTTGGCCCCGCTGGTCCGCAACGCGTTTCCAGCCGCCAGGTGGAATTCGCGCGAAGCCGATTGCGCGGGCGGCCAGTTGTCGAACTGGCGCCACTGATTGCGGCCGGTCTCGAAGACGAAGGCCTCCGGCAGCTTCGGGTCCGCCGCGTCCTTGAGAAGATGTTCGAAGAACGGGAACTCGATCTTTTCGCGGTAGAACACGGAGCTCTGGCCGGCGAAGTCGATGTGTCCGAGCGACGCGCCGTCGGTGCTCGACCATCCTCCGTGATGCCACGGCCCCATCACCAGGATGTTTCGCCCACCCGGCGAGTTCTTCTCCACGCCGCGATAAGTCTCGACGGTTCCATAGAGGTCCTCGGCGTCGAACCATCCGCCGACGTTCATCACCGCGGGCTTGATGTTCTTCAGGTACTGAACCACGTTGCGGGCTTTCCAGAACTCGTCGTAGACGCCGTGCGTCATCAGGTCCTTCCAGAACGGAATTTCGTGCTTCAGCAGCCTCTCGTTGATCTCGGCGAGCGTGCCCATCGAAAGGAACAGATCGTAGCCGTCAGGCGTCGGATAGTCGTAGTTGATCCGCTCGGCGTTCGGCTTGGAATCGGCGCCGGTCCGGCTATTCGACCAAAACCAGCGGAACGCGTGCGCGAGATAGAACGTGCCGTTGTGATGGAAGTCGTCTCCGATGAACCAATCGCCGACGGGCGCTTGCGGCGAAACGGCCTTGATCGCCGGATGCGCGTCGATCATCGTCGTGGACGTGTAAAAACCCGGATACGAAATCCCCCACACGCCCACGCGTCCGTTGTGGTTCTGGATGTTCCTGATCAGCCAATCGACGGTGTCGTAGGCGTCGGTGGTCTCGTCGGGGCCCTTCGGGTTGCGCGGCCGGATCTGCTCGAAGGTCCCCTCGGACTTGTAGCGCCCGCGCACGTCCTGATAGACGAAGATGTAGCCGGCCTTGCGAAAATGATCCGACGGCCCGAGCGCCGCGCGATACTGATCGATGCCGTAAGGGCGCACGCTGTACGGAGTCCGGCTCATCATCATCGGATACTTGCGCGATTGATCCTTCGGCGCGTAGACCGACGTGAACAGCTTCACTCCATCGCGCATCGGAACGCGGTACTCGTACTTGGTGTACTTCGCGCGGACTTCGACGGCTGGATCGGGCGCGGCCTGCGCGGCAAGTGCCGCGGGCACGAGAAGAAGGGAATGAAGGCGCACTCCCGGATCGTACTACAGCGGCGGGGAGATCCACTTGCGCGGCTCCTTCGGCACCGCGGCTGCGAGAAGGACCCGGCTCGTGGTGACCCTCGGCCGCCCTCTGGACGAAATGCGACCGTTGCGCCAGGTGGAGCTCTCGCGCTCCCGCCGGTCGAAGCAACGGAGTCGAAGCCACGCCCCCGCCCCGTGCGGACATTCACAGTTCGCGCAATACAGCGAAAGGCGGAATGAAAAAGTAGGGGGGACCTATGTCCCGCCGGCTCGAGCGAACGAGTGCGGAGCATCTTCCTCGGCTCGATGCGGGCTCCTCGCGCCTCACCGGCGAGCAGCCCGCGCGAAAGCCGATGCTGGTATGATCGGTGAGAATCTCTGGAGCCGACTCGTGCGACTGATTTCACTGGGCCTTGCCGCCCTCACCGCTGGACCTGCGTTCGCCGCGGATGAGACCGCCTCGCGCGAGTTCTTCGAATCTCGCGTGCGGCCCGTGTTCGCGCGCAACTGCAGCGCTTGCCATTCCGCCGGAAACAAGATGGCCGGCCTCGACATGTCGACGCGCGATGGGCTGCTGAAGGGCGGCCAATCGGGAGCCGCCGTCATTCCCGGCAAGCCGGAAGACAGTCTGATCGTCCGCTTGATCGCGCATCGCGACGAAAAGCGGAAGATGCCGATGGGGCAGGCCAAGCTGGACGACGCCCGCATCGCCGACATCGCGCGCTGGATCCAGGAGGGGGCGTGGTTCCCCGAGCCGGTCCAGGCGTCGGCCAAAAAGAAGTACGCGATCACCGCCGACCAGCGGGCCTTCTGGGCCTTCCAGCCGGTGCGCAAGCAGGAACCGCCCGTTGTGAAAAACACCGCGTGGTCCAAGACAGCCATCGACCGGTTCCTCATGGCGAAGATCGAGGCCAGGCGAGTCGTGGCAGCCAAACCGGCGGACAAACGCACCTTGCTGCGGCGCGCTTACTACGATCTCACCGGACTGCCGCCCTCCGCGGCCGACGTGGAGGCCTTCGAGAGAGACGCCGCGCCCGATGCTTTCGACAAGGTCGTCGACCGCTTGCTGCAATCGCCCAGCTACGGCGAACGCTGGGCGCGCTACTGGCTCGACGTCGCCCGCTACTCCGACGACCGGCTGGAGTCCGAGGTCGACGCGCCTTATCCGAACGGCTTCCGCTATCGCGACTGGGTGATTCAGGCGCTCAACGACGACATGCCTTACGACAAATTCGTCAAGGCCCAAATCGCCGGCGACCAGATGGGGGACAGCTTGCGCTATGCCGCGGGGCTCGGCTTCTACGCCCTGCGGCCCGACACCCAGGACGACCGTGTCGACGTCACCGGTCGCGCCTTTCTCGGCCTGACCACCGGATGCGCGCAGTGCCACGACCACAAGTTCGATCCCATCCCCACCACCGACTACTACGCTCTGCTCGGCGTCTTCACCAGCACCAAGGACGGCGAGTATCCGCTCGCGCCCGAGGCAGTGGTCAAGGAATACAAGGAGCGTCAGAAGGCGGTCGACGACAAGAAAGCGCAAATTCGCGACCTGCTCCACGCGCAGGCGACGCAGCTCTCGCAGGCGCTGGCGCTGCAAACCGCGCGCTATGCGCGAGCCGCGCGCCTGGTGTTGGCGCCGGGACTGCCGGAGTCGCAACGCCGGACGCTGGATGCGGTGATGGCCGATGGCCGCTACGACAAGGAGACGCTGCAACGCTGGGTGAAGTACCTGTCGGACATGCCCAAGGATCATCCTCACCTGAAGGATTGGACCTCGGCCTCGTTCGACGCGGACGCGTTCCAGGAACGCGTTCTCGCCGTGCTTGCCGAGCGCAAATCGGTGGACGAGGAGAACGCCTACCGCCGGGCGGCCGCTAAGAAGCAGAAGGGCGCGGCCCCCGAAGTCGTGTCCCTGAAGACCGATTCCTTCTATCTCTGGCGCGATCTGTTCTTCAACGACTTCTACGGCAACCAGTTCAAACAGGAAGACGACGGACTGCTCTACTACGGGCCCAACCGCGGCTTCTATGAATCCGACGGGACCGTGGAGCGGTTGCTCGACGGCTTCTGGAAAGAGCACCTCGTCAGACTGCGGGAAGAACTGGCTTCGGTGAAAGCCCGGCTGCCCGCTCCGTATCCGTTCCTTCACACGATCGAGGACAGCGGCAAGCTGAAGCGCGAAAAGGTTCGCGTGAGCGGCAGCGACGACAACCTGGGAGAGGAAGTCCCGCGGCGCTTCCTCACCATCCTGTCCAACGGCGAGCCGTTCGCCAAGGGCAGCGGCCGCGCGGAACTGGCGGACGCCATCGCGTCGCCCGGGAATCCACTCACCGCGCGCGTCATGCTGAATCGGATTTGGCAGTATCATTTCGGAGCGGGCATCGTTCGGACGCCGTCCGACTTCGGCTTCATGGGCGACCGTCCCAGCCATCCCGAACTGCTCGACTACCTGGCCGCGCGCTTCGTCGAAAGCGGTTGGAGCATGAAGGCGATGCATCGCGAGATCATGCTCTCGGCCGCCTACCGGGCCGGCTCGGAACGTTTGGCGGCCAACGAATCGCTCGATCCCGACAACCGGCTGTTCTGGCGCTCCGGCGTGCGCAGGCTCGACGCCGAGGCGTTGCGGGACTCTCTGCTGGCCGTGAGCGGTGAGCTCGACTTCACGCCCGGGGGCTTTGCTTCGCCGCTGTCGGAGGAGACCAACCGGCGGCGCGCCGTCTATGGATTCGTGAGCCGCCGCAAGACGGACTCCACGCTCGCGCTATTCGATTTTCCGAATCCGAACGCGACCAGCGAGAAGCGGCCTCTGACGATCACGCCTCCGCAGCAACTGTACTTCTTGAACGGCGGCTTTGTCGCCAACCGTGCGCAGTCGCTCGCCGAGCGGTCGGCGCAGGGCGGGGGAGCGGCGCCGGAGAGGATCGCGCGGCTCTACCGCCTGGTGTTCGGCCGCGCTCCATCGGCGGAAGAAGCGAGGCTGGGAGCCGTGTTCACCTTGGCCGGTCCGGCCCGCTGGGCGCCGTATGCTCAGGCGCTGTTGAGTTCGAACGAATTTTTGTTCGTGAATTGAGGAATGCCGATGACAAGACGCGACGCATTGACGCGATTGGGGACCGGGTTCGGGATGCTCGGTCTGTCGAATCTGATGGCCGGTCCGGCCTCCATCGGGGAGCCACGCGCGCCGCACTTCGCGCCTCGGGCCAAGCATGTGATCTTCCTCTTCCTCAACGGCGGCCCCTCGCAGGTGGACACCTTCGATCCCAAGCCGGAACTGACGCGCTTCCACGGCAAGCAGGTCCCGGACGAGTTCTTCAAGACATCGAAGGTGACGAAGGATCTCAATCACTCGACGCTGCTCGGCTCGCCGTTCACGTTCAAGAAGTACGGTCAAAGCGGAATCGAGGTCAGCAGCCTCTTTCCGAAGACAGCCGAGTGCATCGACGACATCTGCGTGATCCGTTCGATGCATACCGATCTGCCGGCGCATCCGCAGGCCATCACGCAGATGAACTCGGGCCGCTTGATCGCCGGCTTCCCGTCGATGGGCTCGTGGGTCACCTACGGCCTCGGCACGGAGAACCGCAACCTCCCCGGCTTCATCGCGATGTGTCCCGGAACTCCGAATGTCGGCCCCGAGTTGTGGAGTTCGGGATTCCTTCCTACTTCGTTCCAGGGCACCTACGTGCCTCTCGATGAATCCGATCCGGAGAAGATGATCCGGCATTTGACGAACCGCTCGATGAGCTCCGCCGACCAGCGAAAACAACTCGATCTGGTGGCGGCGCTCGACCGGCTGGACATGGCGCGGCGCGGAGCCGATCCAAACCTCGAAGGGCGCATCCAGGCCATGGAGACGGCCTTCCGCATGCAAACCGAGGCGCTCGACGCCTTCGATGTAGGCAGGGAGCCGGCCGCGATGCGCGCCCGCTACGGCGTGCCGGACCGGCCTCCGGAGACGGCCACCAAGATCCGGTCGGCGACGCGCGATGGCGACTTCGCGCGCGGCTGTCTGGTGGCGCGGCGCCTGGTGGAGCGCGGCGTTCGCATGGTGCAACTCTACTTCGGCGAGGACATCCCGTGGGACAGCCACCACGACATTCTGGTTCATCGCAATCTCGCGCGCCAGGCGGACCGGCCAATCGCGGCCCTGATCCAGGATCTGAAGGCATCGGGCCTGCTGAAGGAGACGCTGATCGTCGTGGGCGGCGAGTTCGGCCGCACGCCGTCGGTGGAGACCACCGGCCGCATCAACGTGCAGAATGGGCGTAACCATAACAGCCGCGGATTCACCTATCTCTTGGCGGGCGGCGGCGTGAAGGGCGGTCTCGCCTACGGCGCCACCGACGAGTTCGGCTTCGCGGCGGTGGAAAAGCCGGTGCATCTTCACGATCTCCACGCGACCGTCCTACACGCGCTCGGGCTCGACCACAAACGGCTTACTTACCGGCACAGCGGCCGCGACTACCGGCTGACGGACGTGGCGGGCAACGTCGTGACCGATATCTTGGCATAGGAGGGCGATTCGATGAACCGTAGAAATTTCCTGATGGGCGCCGCCGCCGGCGGCGGGCTCGCGATGGCGCAGCAACCTTCGGCTCGCCGCATGGGCGGCAATTCCAGCAAGGGACTGCAGCCCCTCGATGGCGGACGGATCGGCAATCTGCCGGCCATGAAGATCACAGGGATCAAGACCTTCCTGGTGGGCGCGGGCGGCCGTAACTGGGTCTATGTCAAGGTCCTCACCGACCAGGGAATCTTCGGCATCGGCGAGGCCTATTCGGCCGGCCCCGACGAGGCCACGGTCAAGGTGATCGAGGACTTCGCGCGGTGGCTGGTGGGCGAGGATCCGCGCAACATCCAATACCTGTTCGACCTGATGTATAATACTACGCGCTTTCCGGGCGGTTTGGTCATCAATTCGGCGATCAGTGGCATCGAGCATGCGCTATGGGATATCGCCGGTAAGTCGGCGGGTGTTCCCGTTTGGGCGCTGCTCGGCGGGCGAACGCGCAACAAGATCCGCGTCTATCAGAGCATCGGCGGCGCCACCGCCCAGGAAGCGGCCGAGTCGGCCAGGAGGATGATCGAGACGTACGGCTACACGGCGCTCAAGATGGGAATCGCCGCCGACGGCGCCATGCCGTACAACAAGGCGCTGCGCCTCAGCGTGGATCGCGTGCGCGCCGTGCGCGAGGCGGTCGGTCCCGATATCGACATCGGCGTGGACGTGCACACCAAGTTCGTCGAAGTGGAGCGCGCCGTGCGGCTGGCGAAGGAGATCGAGCCGTATCATCCGATGTGGCTCGAGGAGCCGATCCGGCCGGAGAACTTCACGGCGATGAAGAAGCTCGCGGACCACGTGAATATTCCGCTCGCGAGCGGCGAGTCCAATTACATGAAGTACGAGTTCAAGCAACTCATCGACATGCAGGCGCTCGATTTCGTCCAGCCCGACATCTGCTGCTGCGGCGGCGTGCTCGAACTGAAGAAGATCGCCGCGATGGCGGAAGCCCAGTACATCAAGGTGGCGCCGCACAATCCGATGAGTCCGCTCGCGACGGTGGTCAACGTCCACTTCGCCGCGACCACGCCGAACTTCCACGTCCTCGAGTATCACGCTCCCGATTCCGGCGCGAGCAAGGTCGTGTTGAAGGAGCCGCTGATGGTGAAGAAGGACGGCTACGTCGACATACCGAACAAACCGGGCTGGGGCGTCGAGTTGAACGAGGAGGCCTTCAAGAGCATGCCTCCCAAGCCGTGGAAACGCGGAACCAACTTCCGCGCCGACGGTTCGCCTTACTTCCAGTAGACCGGGTTATAGCAGCGCGCCGGCCTGGACGCGGCATTCCGGACAGGCCAGCGGCGCGGCGTCTTCGTTCTCCGCGTAGGCGGCCACGTCGCGGTACCGGCCCCCGGCTGGATCGCGATGAACGACGATCCTGCGATTATTGATATCGAGTACCCAATACTCGGGGATTTCCGCGCGGGCGTACAGCAACGCCTTGTCGGCGAGGTCGTACGCGAGAGTCGTATCGGAGACCTCGACCAGAAGGGCGATATGCTCCGGCCGCCGCGGCGCGCCGCGGAGCGACTGTCTCGGAACGTTCAGCACCACGATATCGGGTTGCGGCTCGTACGTTGGCGTGTCCTCTGGGGAAAGGTCGACCGACGCTTCGACCAGGACGCGCCCCGGGCCTACGGCAGCCGCCAACGACTCGTACAGCGACATCTGGGGATCGTTGTGTTTCGGGCGGTTCGGCATGATTCGCACCAACTCCCCATCGAGCAGTTCATAGTTCCGGTAGTCGAGGATTCCGGCCGCTTCCATGGACTGGCACTGGTCGCGAGTCCAGTGCTTGCGCTTCAGCGCACCGACGCCGGCCTGAACCGGCGTCCCTTCGAGTACGGCGGGCATGTTTCTATTCTAGCCCTATGGCTGCCGCGCAACCCGGAACCCGATCATCCGGTGAGCGAGGAACGACGGCCACGCCGCCGACCGCGCGTAGGTCCGCAGGTCGAAGGCGTCGAGGAAGAACGAGCCGCCCCGCACGACCCGGTACGCGCCCTCCTCGGGTCCCTTGGGATTTTTCCCCGGCGACGCCGAATAGTACTCCCGCGAGTACCAATCCTGGCACCACTCCATCAAGTTACCCGCCATGTCGAGCGCTCCGTAAGGCGAAGCGTTCGACTTCGTCTTCAAATCTCCGCGCTGGCTGCCGTCGAAGAAGCCCGCGGGCCGCACCGTGTCGTACCGCTGCGTCCCCACGAAGTTGGCTTGCGACTTGTCGATCTTGTTACCCCACGGGTAACGCCGCTGATCCGTCCCCCGCGCGGCCTTCTCCCACTCGGCCTCGGTGGGCAGCCGGTACCGCTTTCCCGTCTTGGCGCTGGCCCAGTTACAGTAAGCCGTGGCCGAATCCCAATTGATGCCCATCACAGGATAGTCGTCGCTGCCAGGCGTGCCGCCGCCGTGGTTGTTCGCCTGGGTCCAGTAGGAGACTTGATCCTTGGGCGCGGGACGGCCGCCGGGCCAGAACTTCGGATCGTCGTAACCCGGATCGTCGCGGAACTTCCGCCACTGGGCGTTGGTGACCTCGGTCCGGCCGATGTAGAAGGCGTCGAGCGTCACCGTGTGGACCGGACGCTCGCGAGGCTCGCCGTCGCCGAAGTTGTCGCCCATCCGGAACGGCCCCGCCGGAACCAGCACCAGATCGCCGTACCCGTCGTTTGCCCTCTCCGGGCCCGCGGCAACGGCGAGCGCCGCGGCGATCAATCCGATGGCGATCCTCATTGCCGGCCCCCCGGCTTGGGAAGGAAGCCGCCCTGTTCCAGAAAATGCCGTAGAGCGTCCATCCATGGATGGAACTCCGGGCTTCCGAACGCCGCTCCGAACCCATGGCGGCCTCGCTGGTACAAGTGCGCTTCCACCACCGCTCCGGCCCGGTTCAACTCGAGGAACAACTGAGCGGTTCCGTTGGCCGCTCCGCGGTCGGCCGCCGCCGACAGGAGGAACACCGGAGGAAAGCCAGCCAGTTTCTCTCCCGGAGTGGGCCGCCCGGCGCTGTAGACGAGCACCAGATAGTCGGGCCGGGAACTCACCCGCTCGATCGGATCCGCCGCCGCCGTTTCGCCAGTGCTCGCCGCCGCCACCACCGAGCGTCCCAAATGGGACCCCGCGGAGAACCCCGCGAAGCCGATCTTGGCCGGGTCGAGTCCCCATTCCGCCGCCCGCGCCCGCACCAGTCGGACCGCCCGGTTGCCGTCGGCCACGCGAGCGTCCTCGCCATAGGTGGGAGCCAGGCGATAAGTCAGCACGAACGCCGCCGCGCCCCAATCGTTGAACCTCTCGGCGATCTCGAAGCCTTCCGATCCGTACATCAACATGATGTTGCCTCCGCCGGGCGCGACGACCACCGACGTTCCGTTGCCCTTGCCCGGCGGCGGAAGGAACACGGTGACGAACGGGACATCCAGCGGACCGTTTCCTTTGGCCAGCGGCGTCTTGCCTTCCGGCCACAGCGGCACGTTGAACGGCGCCGTGGGCGTCCTGGCATTCGGATCGGCCGCCTGCAGGATGGCGGCCGCGCCGATCGCCGCGATGAGTGCGCTGTGGAGTCGATGCATCCCCACAATGGTCGTCTCACCCGGCCCGTTCGGTCAAGTGGTCTGCAAGCGGCGGCGGAAGGTGCTGAAATAGTCGTGACGATGCTTCTTGCCGCCGTTGTCACGATCCTGGTGTGCCTTCCGGTCGCGCATGCCGCCATCGGCGGCGCGGATGCCGTCTTCCGCTTCGTGGACCAACGCTGTGCCGCCTGCCACAACGCCAAGCTGAAGTCGGGCGACATCAACCTCGTGGAGACACGGGCGGCGCGGACGTTCGACGAGGATCGCGATCTTTGGGAAAAGGTGGCCGAAAAGATGGCCACCGGGCAAATGCCTCCGCCCGGAACTCCGCGTCCGCCGGCGGAGGAGATATCCGCCATCACCGCCTGGCTGCGCTCCGAGTTCGCGCGTCAGGATCGAGCCGCCAAACCCGATCCCGGCCGCGTCACCGCGCGCCGGCTCAATCGCGCCGAATACGACAATACGATACGCGATCTGTTGGGCATCGATTTGCGCCCCGCCAGCGGATTCCCCACCGACTCGGCCGCCTTCGGATTCGATAACATCGGCGACGCGCTGAACCTGCCGCCCGCGCTCCTCGAGAACTACATCGACGCCGCCGAGCGCTCCGTTCGGACCGCGATCTTCGGGCCGCCGAAGCTCAAGCCGGCGGCGGTGCACTACTCGTCGCCGGTTCGGCTCAACGACGCGCGCGGCCAGTCGAAATTGCCGCCCAATCTCTTCGATTACGATCTTACCGGTCTGAGCACGCTGCACTCGATGCACGTCTTGCACCGGTTTCCCGTGGAGGGCGAATACAACTTCCGGCTGGTGTTGAACGGGCACCGGCCGAATCAGTCCGAACCCGTGCACCCCACCTTCTGGATCGATGGCAAGCAGATCCGGGCATTCGAAGTCGACGCGACCGACCTGGAAGGGCAGGTGGTGGAAGTTCGCGCCCGCGTCGCGGCCGGCGAGCACCTGCTATCGGCGTCGTACGCCCGGAACTACCACGGTTTGCCGCCGAGCTACAAAGGGCCCGAACCATCCACGCGTCCCGAGGGCGCGCTGATCAACCCTCGCGGCAAGCTGACAGAGAAGGATATCGAGACGCTCCGAAAACTCGGAACGCGCATCAAGACGGACGGCATCGAGACGCGCGTCGACAATCGATACGAATCGCTCGATATCGGTGGGCCGTTCGAACAGCGGACCGCGCCTTCGGCCGGGAGCCTGCGCCGGATCTTCGTCTGCGGACACGCGGCCGGAAAGCATGGTGCTTCGTGCGCGCGAACCATCGTCACCGACTTCGCGCGGCGCGCCTTCCGCCGGCCGGTCACCGCGAAGGAAGTGCAACCTTACCTCGCGATGACGGCGCTGGCGGCCAGGCACGGCGACTCGTTCGAGGAAGGGATCGCCGCGGCGATCCAGGCGATCCTGGTGTCGCCGCATTTCCTCTACCGCATCGAGCGGGACCGGCCGGCGCGGCCGGGCCAACCCGGGGTCTCCCTGACGGCTCACGAGTTGGCGTCGCGGCTTTCTTACTTCCTGTGGAGCAGCATGCCCGACGACGCCCTGATGGACGCGGCAACCCGCGGGACTCTCGTGCAACCGGCGGTGCTGGACGCGCAGGTCAAGCGCATGCTGCGCGATCCCAAGTCGCGCGCGCTGGTGACCGACTTCGCGGGCCAATGGCTGCAGTTCCGCAACATAGACGTCGTGCGGCCCGATCCGGGGCGCTTCCCGATTTTCGACGACGCGCTGCGCCTGTCCATGCGGCGCGAGACGGAAGAGTTCATCGCGCACATCATCCAAAGCGATTCGAGCGTGCTGGATCTCATCGACGCGGACTACACGTTCCTCGATGAACGGCTGGCGCGGTTCTACGGTATCCCCGGTGTGACCGGCCCCGAGTTCCGCAAGGTGGCGATGCCCACCTCGGGGCGCGGCGGCGGCATTTTGGCGCACGGGAGCACGCTCACCATCTCGTCGTACTCCACGCGGACCTCTCCAGTCCTACGAGGCAAGTGGATCATGGAGAATCTGCTGAACGCTCCGCCGCCTCCGCCGCCAGCCGCCGTTCCGGCGCTCGACGACACCAAGGCGGGAACCGCCGGAACCTTGCGCGCCCAGATGGAGGCGCACCGCAAGAATCCGGCCTGCGCATCGTGCCACTCGCGGATGGATCCACTCGGTTTCGGACTCGAGAACTTCGACGCGATCGGCGCATGGCGGACCGAGGATGGCAAGTTCCCGCTCGACACTTCGGGCTCGTTGCCCGACGGACGCACGTTCGAAAGCCCGGCCGGATTGAAGAAGATCCTTCGCCTGGAGAAGGACGCCTTCGCGCGCGGCCTGACCGAAAAGCTCATGATCTACGCGCTCGGCCGCGGTCTCGAGCGCTACGACAAGCCGGTTGTGGCATCGATCGCCGCGCGGCTTCCCGCCTCGAACTACCGTTTCTCGGAACTCGCGCTGGGCATCGCGCGGAGCCTTCCTTTCCGTAACCGCCGCGCCGCCGCGCCATTGACATCCGCCAACGCCAACCAAGGAATCAATCCATGAACATCGTCACGGGAAAGCATCTCGATCGCCGGACGCTATTGCGCGGGCTCGGAGTGGCCGCCGGCTTGCCTCTGCTCGACGCGATGCGCCCGGCGCTGGCCGCTCCGGCCAAATCGGCCGCGGGACAGGCGCGCCGCGTCGCGGTGATCTACGTGCCCAATGGCATCGTGATGAAGGATTGGAAGCCCCAGGGGGTGGGCGCCGGGTTCGAGTTCCCCCGCATCATGAGGCCGCTCGAGCCCTATCGTTCGTCGCTGAACGTCTTGTCCGGGCTCGCCAACCACGCGGCGAACAAAGCCAAGGGCGGCGGCCACGCGAAGGCCACCGGGAGCTTTCTTTCCGGAGCGCCTCCCAAGTACACGGCGGGCGCGGACGTGCGAGCGGGCGTGACATTCGATCAAGTGGTGGCGAAGTCCGCCGGCACGCGCGTGGGATCGCTGCAACTCGGCTGCGAGGATGCGCGCATGGTGGGCAATTGCGACACCGGTTCCAGTTGCGCCTACACCAACAGCCTTTCGTGGAAAGACGCCGAGTCGCCGCTCGCCGTGGAAGTCAACCCCCGGTCGGTGTTCGAACGGCTGTTCGGCACGGCGGACCCGAGCCTTCCCGCCGATGTTCGCGCCCGCCGCGCGATCTACCGGAAGAGCGTCCTCGATCTCACGCGGCAAAGCGCCCGCGATTTGTCGGCCGGTCTCGGCGCGGCCGACAAACGCAAGATGGAAGAGTATCTCACCAGCATCCGCGAAGTGGAACAGCGCATCCAGGCCGCCGAAAACGACAAGCTCACGCCGCCGGAAGACAAACCGGCGGGGATTCCGTTCGACTACGCCGAGTACGTGAAGCTGATGTTCGACCTGCAAGTGGTGGCGTTCCAGGCCGACTTGACGCGCGTTTCCACCATGATGTTAGGGCGTGAGGGGAGCGTCCGGGTCTATCCGGAGATCGGCGTGCCCGATCCCCACCACCCGTTGACTCACCATCGCGGCCATCCCGATTTCATCGAGAAGGTCACCAAGATCAACGAGTTTCATGTGTCGCTGTTCGCTTACTTTCTCGGCAAGCTGCAATCCACGGCGGACGGCGAAGGCTCGCTGCTCGATCATTCGGCGATCCTCTATGGAAGCGCTCTGAGCGATGGCAACGCACACTCGAACTCCGACCTGCCGCTCGTGCTGGCCGGGCACGCGGGTGGAATCCGCGGCGGACGCCACATCGGCGCGCCGCCGGAGACTCCCGTGGCGAATCTGTTCGCGGCCGTGATGACGCGCGTGGGAGTCGAAACGCCATCGTTCTCAGATAGCACCGGCGTTCTCGACCTGGCTTGACCGGTCAGCGCTGTCCGGCGGATAGCCGCCAAGCGTCGCCGGCGCGGATGCACCGCACGAGGTCGAGCGGACCCAGCCCCGGCAGCCGGTCCGGCCGCATTTCGAGCACCGAGCGGATCGTCTCGAAGTCCTCGGGATTGTCGTGCATCAGCGGCATTCGATTGGCGAGCGCGGTAGCGGCGACGACGACGTCGAAGCGCCATCGCGCCAGCCGGTCCGCGCGTGTTTCGGCGGCGCGGTGGGTTCGTTTGGGAGGGGACGGTGGGTTCGGGATGAGGGCGAGCAGTTCGGCCGCAACCGCCGCCACCGTCAGGTCCAGCGGGAGCACCCGCTCGGGATCCCCGGGGTAGCTCGCACGGTACCTCTGTAGCCGGAGGGCCTGCGCACCGTCCACCGCGCGGGAGAGCGCGGTGCTGTATCCGGTGAACCGCTCGAGCACGGTGACCGCGGAGACCCACACGTGATCGCGCTCTGTGTAGGATGTGAACCACTGCCGCGCGGCGGCGTCGGTGGTTCGCGCGAACCAACTCTCGGCGCTCGTGTCGAAAACGAAGGGGCCGGAGAGGGACTGGCTCATTAACGCTCGTCCGCCGGGAGATCGGCCAGCGGGGTCAGGCGGATCCCGTCCACCAGGAGTTGCTCTTCCTCGGTCAGATCGCCGAGCGCGGCGCGCAGGGTCTCATACGTTTGTAGAGCGCGGTCCTTTCGGACTAGCGCCGGCATGCCGGCTTCGAGCGCTTGGGCAACGATGGCGCTGATCGTGGTGCTTCGCCGCGTGGCGAGCTGTTCCGCCGCGTCGAGCAGAGACGCCGGTAGGGTCAGTGTTGTACGCTTTTTGTCGTCGATGGGCAACTGGCTCATCAACGCGTGTGCTGGGGTGGCCATTGGTTTCAGTATGGGGAAGGAGAATGGAAATGTCAACATCAAAGTGCATCAATCTGGGGATCTATTGACTCTTGGCCGGATTCTTTTCGCGAAACAAGTCGCTCCAAGTGATGAGATCGATCTTCCGTCGACGGATGACGTCTTTCACCACGGGACTGGTCCAGGCGGCGACATTCGCCGATCGGTCCGCTGCGACCCCGCGATAGCCCAAATGTCCGATCGCGCGTGTCTCTTCGTTATCGATCGCCGCGTGGTCGATCATGAACCACGCGCCTGGTCCGATCGCGGCGAGCCGCTCGGCCAGCGCCGCCGCCTTCTCCTCCCCTGTGTCCGTCTGGCGGTACACCCGGCCGAGCGGCTTCGCCCAGTCTCCGGGAACTACCGGCATCCGGTACTCCGCCGACAGCTTGTCCAACACCTTGCGGCGTTCCGGACCCGATCCCGCCGCACCCATGTGCGCGGTGAGGAAGGCCATGCGTGGCAGTAGCCGGCGCGCCACCTCGATCTGGGCGCGTAGCTCACGTTCGATGTCCTCGATCTTGGGCTTGGCTTCGAACAGGCTGGAGCCGGTTGGGAAGTTCGGGTTGCGGCCGTTCATGGGGAAGAAGTACCCGTTCTCATCGGCCAGAGCCGGAGAGTGCGTGAGCGGACGCCATTTGACGAATTCCCACTCGCTCGTCAGCGCGAGATGCACTCCCACGTCGAGCCCGGGATTCTCCTTCAGTTCGCGAATGGCGTGAAGCAGCCAGGGACCCGGCACGATGACGTTGGTCGCGCGAACCACGCCTTCCCGGTAAGCGCGAATCGTGCCCGCGTCGATGCCCTGCGCCGCTCCCATGTCGTCGGCCATGAAGACGACCCGAATACCGCTCTGGGCGCACACCGCGCCCGCGATCGAGAGAAAGAAGATAGTGAGCCGCATCTCACTATCATGACGCCGTCAGTGGGTGTCGTGGCAGAGATCGCATTTGTTGGGGGCCTGGAAGCGGTCGTGACACGACATGCATGCCGGCATGTGGATCGACTTCTCCAGACCTACCGCCGTGCGCTCTGCCACCGGACCGTGGCATTCCGCGCAATCGGCCTTTGCCTGCTTCACGTGCACCTCGTGGGAGAAGTAGACCGTCTTGGGCAACTTGTACACACGCACCCACGGAACCGGCTTCTTCTCCTTGGCGAACGCGGCCAGCTTGGCGATCTCCGGGCTGTCCTTCTTGATCGACGCGTGGCACCCCATGCAAACGGCTTCCGCCGGAAATCCGGCGCGATCGCCTGGTGGCTTGATCGCGTGGCAGTCGAGGCACTTCACGCCGGCTCCCGCGTGCGTCTTGTGGTGGAACGCCAACGGCTGCTCCGGCGGAGGTTTGGGTTCGAACCGCTTCGGCGGAGGCATCGCTTGCTGGGCCCACAGAGCGACGGCGGCGAACAGCAATGGGGGTCTCATCGGGCGGGCAGGGCGAACGCGACGAAATCGCCCATCCGGTACGGACCTTCTTGCGCCGGCTCTTCGGGATTCAGGTCGTCGCTCACCGGAACGGCCACGAACTGGCGTCCGTCCACCGTATAGGTCGACGGAGTAGCGAAGGCGCCGCCGCCGAGATAGAACTCCCAGAGCACTTTGCCAGTCTTGGCTTCGTAGGCGCGGAAGGTGCTGTCGAGCGTGCCGCCATTGAAGATGACGCCTCCCGAGGTCGCCACGCATCCGCCGCGAATGTAAGTCCCGGTGCGGGGGACGCCGCGCGCGGTGAGCTTTTTGAACTCGCCGTGCGGAACCTGCCACACGATCTTGGCGTTCTTCAGGTCGATCGCCGACATCAGGCCCCAGGGCGGCCGGATCGCGGTGTAGCCGTTGGCGTCGTTGTTGCGCGTGTATCCGTTGAAGTCGTATCTGTACTTGGCGCCTTGCGGTGGAGCCTTCAGAGACGTGCTCCACGGAATCTCGTTGTGGTTCAGATAGAGCCGCTCGGAGGCCGGGTCGAAGCTGGCTCCGCCCCACAGCGCGCCACCGTGGTAACCCGGCAGCACGATGGTTTCGACCATCGCGGGCGGCGTGAACATCGGTCCGAATCGCGCCTCGCGGAGTTGCTCCTCCACATATTTGCGCGCTTCCGGCGAGATGTTCGTGATGTCCTCGCGGTTCACGCCTTGCCGGGAGAACGGCGGCGGCGCGGTGGGAAACGGCTGTGTCGGGTAAGTCTTCTCGCCGGGCACGTCCGATTGTGGGACCTTGCGCTCCTCGATGGGATACAGCGGTTGGCCGCTGGCTCGTTCGAACAGGTAGACCCAGCCGGTCTTCGACACCTGAGCGACGGCATCCACTTTCCGGCCCTTGTGCGTGACGGTGACGAGCGTGGGCGCGCAGGGGATGTCGTAGTCCCACAGATCGTGGTGGACGGTCTGAAAATGCCAGACGCGTTTGCCCGTGGCGGCGTCCAGGCAGATGACGCAGTTGCCGAACAAGTTCGCGCCCACACGGTCGCCGCCGAAGAAGTCGAACGCGGGCGAGCCGGTGGAAACGAACACCAGCCCGCGCTTGTCGTCCACGCTCATGCCGCCCCAGTTGTTGGCGCCGCCCGCCGTCTTCCAGGAATCGGGCGACCACGTCTCGTAGCCAAACTCGCCGGGGTGGGGAATCGTATGGAAGATCCAGCGGCGCTTGCCGGTGCGGAGATCGTAGGCTCGGATGTGGCCGGGCGCGGCGGGGCGCGGACCCTCCTCGGTGCGGCTGGTGATGACGAGCACATCGCGGCAGATCACACCCGGCGTCGTGGAACCGAGCGAAAGTCCGGTCATGTCGCGGTCGATGTCTTTCTCCACGTCGATGGAGCCGCTCTCACCGAAGCTCTCCACCGGCTTGCCGGTCTTGGCGTCAACGCACCAGATGCGGTTTTGAATCGGCGCGAAGATCCGTTCCCTCGAGCCGTCCTTCCAGTAGGTGACGCCGCGGCAAACGCCGCTCGCGCGCCGGCCGGAAGCGGTCCCCAGCGGCGCGTACGACCAAAGCAGCTTGCCCGTCGCGGCGTGCAGCGCCTGGATCGTCAAGCCGGCGCCGGAGATGTACATGATGTCTCCCACCACGACCGGCGTGCACTCGAGCGATCCCCGGTATCGGGAGCCCTCCGGGGCGCTTCGATGAACCCACGCCACTTCCAGGTTCGCGACGTTGGCTGGCGTAATCTGCCGCGCGGCCGAAAAGCGCGTCGCCGCTTGATCTCCCGCGTAGACGGGCCATCCCGTGTCCGCCGGCGCGGCCATGGCGCCGCTTCCCGCCGCGAGCGAGGCGGCCTTGACGAAATCCCTACGATGCATGCTAATCGAAAGTGTATCGCGCCGCGTCCAACAGGGAGGAGAACCGGAAATCGGGCTCCGGGCCGCCGGCCCGCAGGCGTCCCGCGCCCGTGTCGAGCAGAGCGGTTCGCACGCCCGCGTTGATCCCCGCCTCGATGTCGGAGGTGGAATCGCCGATCATGACGCAAGCGCCGAGATCGAGATCGAAGTCGCGGCGGGCGGTGAGCAGCATCCCCGGCCTCGGCTTGCGGCACTCGCAACCGCGGCGCATGGGCGCCGGCCCTCCGGCATGGTGCGTTTCGGGATGATGCGGACAGTGGTAGATCGCGTCGAGCCGGGCGCCCTCGCGGGCCAGCAGGTCGCCGAGAGTCTCGTGGATCGCGGTGAGCGTCTCCTCGGTGCACAGGCCGCGCGCGATCACCGGCTGGTTGGTGACCACGATCGCGCGGAGTCCTCTTTCGTTGAACAAGCGCACCGCTTCGGCGGCGCCAGGCAAAAGGCACAACTCGGCCGGATCGTGGATGAGATCGCGATCCTCCACCAGCACGCCGTCGCGGTCGAGGAACACGGCCTGGAGCGGCTTGCGATGGCCGCGGGCGCGCTGGATCCGTTCGCGGTCCTCGAGGAACGTCTCCACCTCGGCGATGCGCGCCGGAGTTCCCACGTCGAGCACGAATCCCGCGCATTCCAGAGGATGCACGCGGAGGGTCTCGCCGGCGGCGAGCGCGGCGGGGAACACGTTCTCGAAGAAGCCGCATTTCCGGGCCGGAACGTAGTCCAGGATGCGCCGTGAAAGGACATAGATCCCCAGGTTGCCGAGATTGCGGTACCGGCGGCCAGGATCGAGACGGAGAGCGAACTCGGTGACCTCTCCCGAATCGCGAGCCTGGATCAGATGGCCATCCCAAGGATGATGCGAGGGACGCGTGAGGATGGTCGCCAGCGGCGAGTAGCGCTCGTGCGCGCGAAGCAGAGCGGGCAGGTCGAAGTCGGCGATCTCGTCGCCGTAGTAGAGCAGGAAGTCCTCGTCCAGCCGGTGGCGGATGGCGGGGAGGCCGCCCGCGGTGCCGAGAGGCTGTTCCTCGACATGAATCGTGGGCCTCGGTCCGCCGCGGCCGGGACGGCCGAAGTGCTCGACGATGACCTCGGCTTTGTAATGCGCCAGCAGAATCGTTTCCTCGATACCGTGTTGCTCGAGAAGCTCGAGGATGTGGTCAAGCAGCGGCTTGCCGCCGGCGAGGGTCATCGGCTTGGGACGCGAACCGGTGAGTTCGCCCATGCGGACGCCGCGTCCGCCGCAAAGAATGACCGCCTGGCGAGGAAGACCCAACTCGCCAGGATATCAGGCGCGGGACGTTCGGCTCCGCGATTTGCGTTACAATTCGGGCTATATGTTCGGAGTGTTGGCAACGATGTTTCTGGCCGCCGCGGCGGCGATGGCGATGGACGACTCGGTGGTTCGCGAGCGCGCCGGCCGTTCCGTGAAGCTGCTCCAGAAGGTGGCGGCGGAATGGAAGACGCCCTGTCTTTCCTGCCACCATCAGGTGATGCCCACGATCGCGCTCGACGCGGCTCGGCGCCGCGGCATCGCGGTCGACGAGAACATGGCGCGGGCGGCCGCCTCGAAATCGTTCGGGTTCCTGGCCGATCTCGACGCGGCGGTTCAGATGCACGCGCTCATCGATCCGGCGCTCAGCCAAGGCAACGCCCTGTTGGCGGCCCACGCCGCGGGAATCGCGCCGAACCTCACGACCGCCACGATCGCCCGCCATGTCGCGCGTTATCAGCGCGCGGAGGGCTGGTGGCCGACGTTCGATTCGCGCCCTCCTCACAGCGCCGGCCTGATAACCTCGACCGCCGTGGCGGCGCGCGCGATCGCGCTCTACCTGCCTGCCAGCCGCGATGCGGAACGCCGCGAGCGGTTACAGCGCGCCAGCCGCTGGCTCGCCGCCGCCAAGGCGGGATCCACCGAGGATGCCACGTTCCAATTGCTCGGGCTGCTGTGGACCGGCGCCGGGAAGGCGGAGACCGGCGCGGCGTCCAAACGGCTGGCTTCGCTCCAGCGCCCCGACGGCGGTTGGGGACAGCTCCCGGCGATGGCGGCGAGCGACGCCTATTCCACGTCCGAAGCGCTGACGGCGCTGCGAAAGGCGGGGCTGTCGCGCAACGCACCTGCCTTCGTGCGCGGCATCGAGTGGCTGGTGCGATCGCAGGCGCCCGACGGATCGTGGCGCGTGAAGAGCCGGATCGATACGCCCGCGCCCGTCAGTCCACCCTATTTCGAGAGCGGATTCCCATATGGCCACGATCAGTGGCTTTCGTGCGCCGCGACGGCGTGGGCCGTCATGGCCCTGGCCGAAGCGTTGCCCGAGGCCGCCGTTCCGCCGGCGCCGGAGCCGCTCACGGGCGTGACACCGGAGACGCAGCCTTGGATGGAGACGGCGCTGTTCGGCTCCGCGTCCGAGGCCGCGAAGCTCGATCCGGCGATGGCGACGAGAAAGGGGACGACGGTTCTCATGATGGCTTCGGACGATCCGGGCAAGGTTCGCGCTCTTCTCGCCAACGGCGCCAAGGCGTCCGCCACGGCCGAGTCCGGGTACGATGCGTTGTTGACCGCGTCGCTCTATCCGGGAAATCGCGAAACGCTGGACCTGCTGCTGCGCGCGGGTGCTTCCGCCAAGGCTCGCGACAAGGTGAAGTTCCAGGCTTCGCCGCTGCCGGTTGCCGTATTCGGCGGCGACGTTGCGATGGCCAAGGCGCTGCTGGATGGAGGCGCCGATCCCGAGCGGGCTTACTCGGTGTTGGGGATGTTCTCTTCCACGCCGCTGGCGATCGCCGCCAGCATGGACTATCCGGAGGTGATCGAATTGCTGGCGCGCCGGGGTGCGAAGCTCGACGCGCTGGACGAGTTCGGGATGACGCAGGTGAGCTGGTCGGCGCTAGGGCACAAGGATGGCGCGTTGCGGACGTTGTTGGCGCTCGGAGCCAAGCGGACGGTGAAGGACAAGTTCGGCTTGACGCCGCTCGAGCATGTCAAGGGGATCGCATACTCGACGCCCGAGGCGGATCGGCTGCTGCGAGGAAAGTGACGAGCGAGGCGGCGGTCAGGCGAAGAGCGATTCCACCACGTGTCCGTGGACGTCGGTGAGTCTGCGGCGCGCGCCGTTGTGATAGAAGGTGAGCCGCTCGTGATCGAGTCCCAGCGCGTGCAGCGCGGTGGCGTGCAGGTCGTGCACGGCGACCGGATTCTCGGCGGGCTTGCGTCCGAAATCGTCGGACGATCCGTACGCGAACCCGGGTTTCAAGCCCGCGCCCGCCATCCAAACGGTGAAGCAGTCGGGGTGGTGATCGCGTCCCGCGGATTCGCCCGTGCCCTGCGACACCGGCGTGCGCCCGAACTCGCTCACGCCCATCACCAGCGTGTCATCGAGCAGGCCACGCGCGGCGAGATCCTGCACGAGCGCCGCCGTCGGCTGGTCGTACGACCGCGACATCTTCTCGTGATTGGAGCGCAAGTTTCCATGCGCGTCCCAGCTATTGCCGGAGCCGCCGTGGTACACCTGCACGAATCGCACGCCGCGCTCGAGCAGACGCCGCGCCAGCAGGCAATTGCGCGCGTGCGGCTCGGTCTCCTTGCGGTCGAACCCATACAGCCGCCGCGTCGCTTCGCTTTCCGAATCGAGGCTGGCCACTTCGGGGACGCTCATCTGCATCCGCGCGGCCAGCTCGTAGCCTCGGATCCGCGCGTCGAGAGTCGAATCGCCGGAATGCATTTCCGCGTGCCGGCGGTTCATGCGGTCGAGCCAGGAGAGTGAGTCCGCGCGCGCCTCGGCGCCGATGTCCTTGGGCCGGGACAGGTCGGGCACCGGATCGCCGGCGGTGCGGAACGTGGTTCCCTGCACGGCGGCCGGCAGGAAGCCGTTCGTCCATTGCACCGTTCCGCCCCAAGGCGGTCCGGAAGGATCCTGCAGAACGACGTACGCGGGCAGGTTCTCGTTTTCCGCGCCCAGTCCGTACATCACCCAGGCGCCGAAGGACGGGAAGCCGGTCAGGATGAACCCGGTGTTCATTTGCGCGATCGCCGGCATGTGATTCGCGCTCTTGGCGAACACGCTGCGCACCAGCGTCAACTTGTCGGCGTGCGCGGCGAGGTGGGGCAGCAGGCCGCTCACCCAGAGTCCGCTCTGGCCGCGCCGCGAGAACTCCCACGGGCATGCCATCAGATTGCCGCCCTGGCCGAAGAAAGTCGGCATGTCGAACGGCTTTCCGTCGCGGCGGGCGAGTTCGGGCTTGTAGTCGAACGTGTCCAGGTGGCTCATGCCACCGGTGCAGAAGATCTGCACGACGCGTTTGGCGCGGGGCGCGAAGTGCGGCTTCGGACCGGCGTTGGCAAGCGAGGCGAAGGCCAGCCATCCGAACCCGGCGCCGGCATCGAGCAGCCACCGGCGTCTTGAAATCTCAGAGGACATAGAGGAACTCGCTGGCATTGAAGAGGCCCCAGCAGAAAGCGTCCCAGCCGTGCCGCGCGGCCAGATCGCGGCTCCAGTCCGCTTCCGCCGGACTCGGCGGCCGCCCGAACGCGAGCCGGAATCCGAGCTCCACGCGGGCATCGGCGCCGGCGGCTTCCCGCTCGAGCCGCGCGGCGAAAGCCTTCGACATCCGCCGCACGAATTCGTTGTTCATCATGCTGAGCGCCTGCAGAGGCGTGGTGGTGACGGCGCGCTTGGGCGTCTTCACCGAAGGCAGCGGGCAATCGAGCGCCTCGAGCATCGGATGCGCGCCCGTGTTGACCGACATGCGGTAGATGGTGCGCCGCTGGAATTCCGGATCGTCCGAATCGATCTGCGCGTAGTTCTGATAGGAGCCGGTTTTGCTCAGCTTGAACGGACGGAAGCTGGGGCCGTGCATTTTCTCGTTGAGAACGCCGCTTACCGCGAGCATCGAATCGCGCGCCGGCTCGCCTTCGAGGCGCCTCGGCGGATACCGCCAGAGCAGGCGTGAATCGGAGTCCTTCGCGGCCGCGTCCGGCCGGAAGGCGGACGACTGGCGGTAGGTTTCGGTCAGCAGGATGCGTTCGTGCAGCTTCTTCACGCTCCACCCGCCGCGCACGAAAGACGCCGCCAGCCAATCGAGCAGTTCCGGATGCGAGGGCTTGCCGCCGTTGAAGCCAAAATCGTTGGGATTGGCCGCCAGGCCCGAGCCGAAATGGTAGTGCCACACGCGGTTCACCATCACCCGGGCGAACGCGGGATTCCGGTCGCTGGCGATCCATTCGGCCACCGCGCGGCGATCCATCGCGGCCGGCCCGTTCAGGCACGACAGCCCGGCCGGCGTCACCGCTTCGCCCTTGCGAGTCACGTCGCCCCGCGTGAGGATGTGGGTCGGTCCCATCGTTCGAAAGTCGGCGGCGAACGCGAGCGGCGGAGCGGGCTCGGCGGCCAGTTGTTCGCGCGCGGACTTCAACTCGGCTTCCAGCGATTCGACGCGCGCCGCGCGCAATGCTTCGGCGGGAGCGTTCGCCGGTCCGGCCTCGAACAGCGCCGCGATTCGCGCCGCCGGCAGAGCCTCGGCGTGTATGCGAACCTCTTCGAGCCACAACTCGTTGTTGACCGTGAATCGCGCGATTGCGTCGCCGGGATGGTAGGTTTGCAGGCGTCCGGCCGGCGTCGCGGGATCGGGCACGTAGGCAGCGCCGTGGAGCCCGCCGTTGCGATAGATCCGGATCTCGCCGCCCGGCTCGTAGGCGATCGCGATGTGAACGCGTCCGCCAACCGGAGTGTCTTCGGCCGGGGCTTCCATGGCTTTCGTTCGAAAGCCGCCCACCGACGTGTTTTGCCAACCCTTCTTTCCGGCGAATTGAACCCCGTCGGACGACGCGCCGCGATAGCCGCTGAGATTGCGAAGTTCAACGAGCGTCACCGCCTTGGCCGGCTTGGCCGCGACGCGAATCCAGGCTTCGATCGTCTTCGCGCCCACTGTCCGCCCCAGATGCGCCGTGGAGATGGTGACCGAATCGCGTTTGCCCGCCGGCCGCAGCGCGCCTTCGTGGAATTCGGCTCCGTTCGCTTCCGCGTGCATGGCGCCGCTTTCGTCGCGTGCGTCCGTGTCGAAGCGCCACCGCGCCACGGGCTGGGGCAGCCCCGCGCGATCGGCCGGACTCGCGTCGCGATAGGCTTTGCCGATAGCCGCCGCCAGCGTCTCGATGCGCGTCCGCAACGGCGCCAGGCGGCTCTCGCGGGCGTCGCGTTCGGCGGGTGTCAGCAGGGGCTTGCCATGTGGGAACAGTTCGTCGAGGCCGCCCTTGGAGTCGTCCCGCGTCGATGGCCAGACGTTGGAGAACGCCGCTTTCAGGCGATAGTAGTCGCGCTGCGGGATCGGATCGAACTTGTGATCGTGGCAGCGCGCGCAGTTCGCGGTGAGGCCCAGAAAAGTCTGGCTCACCACGCCGGTGAGTTCCTCGAGGTAGTCCTCGCGCACCAGATCGCGCTCTTGCGGAACCGCCGAACTGAGACCCACCGCGTCCAGCGGACCGAAGGCGAGAAACGCGGTGGCGGCGATGCTGTCGTGAGTGACAGGCTCGATCAGATCGCCGGCCATCTGCTCGCGCGCGAACCGGTCGTAAGGCTTGTCTTCGTTGAACGCGCGGATCGTGAAGTCGCGATAGCGCCACGCATGCTCGCGCATCAGGTCGCGCTCGAAGCCCTCGCTTTCGGCGTAGCGCACCACGTCGAGCCAGTGGCGAGCCCAACGTTCGCCATACCGCGGCGATGCGAGCAGCCTTCGCACCAGCCGTTCCCACGCGTCCGGCGCGGGATCGTTGACGAATGCGTCGATCTCGGCGGGAGTGGGTGGCAGTCCAGTCAGATCGAACGTGACGCGCCGGATCAACGTGCGGCGATCCGCTCGAGGCGACGGCTCGAGCTCGTTATCGCGCAGCTTCGCATGGATCCAACGGTCGACCGTGGACTGGCCCCAGTCACCGGGCGCGCTGGGTGGCGCGGTTTCGCGAACCGGCCGCAGCGACCACCAATCCGGGCCGGCGCGCTTTTCCTCGATCGGCGCGGACCATGGCGCGCCCGCGCCGATCCAGGCTCGCAACACCGCGCGCTCGGCGGGTGGCATCGGAGCGGTTGGCGGCATCTGCCCCTTGTCGACGCGCGCCATGATGAGGCCGATTCGCGACGCCGCGGTTTCGCGCGACGAGAGATCGAGGCCGCCCGATTTGGTTTTCGGCCCGTGGCATCCAATGCAGCGCTTCTCCACGATCGCGCGCGCCTCTACCCACGGATCGGCCAACAAGGGGGCCGCGGCAAGCATCGCCACGAATCGCATGGATCTCTTCGCTTATATTACACGTGCGCCGCCCTCCGGATCGCGACATAATCTACCCATGCGGTTTCGATTCGTGCAAATGCTCCTGGCGGCGAGCGCGTTGGCGACAGGAGCGGGTCTCACTTCGCGGACTCCGTGGAGCGGCGGGAAGCTCGCCGGATCGCCGGAGCCGCCGTCGCCCTATCGGGTGCAACTCGCGTTCCCCAAGCTCCGGTTCGAGCGTCCGACGGCGATCGTCTCCGCTCCTGGATCGGACCGGCTGTTCGTGACCAACCTCGACGGCGGCATCCTCTCGTTTCCCAATCGCCGCGACGCGGCGGAAACGGTTCCTTTCCTCGATCTCGGTCCGGGCACGCTCGACGCTCGCACCGGACGCCGCTATCCGCGTCAAATTCAGGACATCGCCTTCCACCCGGAGTACGCGAGGAACGGATACGTCTACGCGTTCATCACCGAGAACTGGCCACTGCCGCGGCGCACGCGCGTGTCGCGCTTCGAACGCGACCGCCGCGATCCGCTCCGCGCCGATCCGGCCAGCGAAGTCTACGTCCTCGAGTTCCCATCGGCCGGCCACAATGGCGGCGCGATCGAGTTCGGCCCCGACGGCTACCTGTACATCGGGACCGGCGACGGCGGCGGCCAATACGACACCTTGAACACGGGCCAGTTTCTCGGCGACCTGCTCTCGTCGATTCTGCGAATCGACGTCAACGGCTCGCATGCGGCCAAGCTCTATGCGATTCCGCCGGACAATCCATTCCTCCACACGCCGGGCGCGATGCCGGAGATCTTCGCGTATGGATTCCGCCAGCCATGGAAGATGAGTTTCGACCGGAAGGGAGGCGGCCTTTGGGTGGGCGAGGTCGGCCAGGATCTGTGGGAGTCGATTCACTTGGTGAGAAAAGGCGGCAACTACGGCTGGTCCGTGAGCGAGGGGTCCCAAATGGCGCGGCCGGACAAGCGCCAGGGGCCCACGCCCATCTCCGCCCCGGTGGTGGCGCATTCGCACTCCGAGGCGCGATCGATCACGGGCGGGTACGTTTACCACGGAGCCAAGCTGCCCGACCTCCGCGGTGCGTACGTGTACGCGGACTGGGAAACGGGACGCGTCTGGGCTCTCCGCCACGACGGCGCCAAGGTGACCGAACATCGCGAATTGGACGACACCACGCTCGACATCGCCGCGTTCGGCGAGGACAACGCCGGCGAGTTGTATCTGCTCACGCACCACGATGGCCGCGTGTACGAACTGGTCCGTCGCGCCGGCGAGCCGGACCGTTCGGCGGAGTTTCCGCGCCTGCTGAGCCAGACCGGGCTCTTCGATTCGACGCGAGACATGAAGCCGGCGCCAGGGCTGATCCCCTACTCGGTGAACGCGCCGCTGTGGTCGGATGGGGCGGGGAAGGAACGCTACCTGGCCTTGCCAGGCGCCGCCCGCATCCAATACGCGTCGCACGACCAGTGGCTGTTCCCGGAGGGATCGGCGCTGGTGAAGACGTTCTTCCTCGGCAAGCGGCGCATCGAAACACGAGTGTTGACGCTTCGTCCCGGCGCCGCCACGCGAGAGCAATGGGCGGGCTATGTCTATGTGTGGAACGACGCACAGACGGACGCGGAACTGCTCGGCAAGGAAGGCGAAGAGCGCACGTACACGTTCGACGATGCGGCGGCGCCGGGTGGAAAGCGGACGCAACGGTGGCAGTTCCCGTCGCGCAACGACTGCCTGGTTTGCCACAACGAAAAGGCGCGGTTTCTGCTCGGGTTGAACACGCCGCAGATGAACCGCCAGCACGACTACGGCGGTGAGCGAGCAAACCAGATCGAGACGCTGCGGCGGATCGGGCTGTTCGAGGGCGCGCCTACGGCGAACGTCTCGACCCTGCCCCGGCTGCCGGAGCCCGGCGATGCGTCGCTGCCAGTGGACCGCCGGGCTCGCTCCTATCTGCAAGGGAACTGCGCCCATTGTCACCAGTTCGGCGCGGGCGGCAATTCCGATATCCGCCTGCAGTTTGGGTTGGCGCTGGACAAGACCTACACGGTCGGCGGCGATCCCTTTCATGGCGACATGGGCGTCAAGGGCGCGCGGATTCTGGTCCCGGGAAAACCCGCCGAGTCGGTGCTCTATCTGCGCATGGCGGCGCGAGGCGCGGGGCGGATGCCGCACATCGCGTCCAAGGAGCCGGACCGGGACGCGCTCGGTCTGATCGGCGAGTGGATTCGGACGCTAAAACCGGCGCGGGAGTGATGCGATTCGTGGTTCACTCAAAGTTCATTCGTTGCGCGCCCGTAGCTCAGTTGGATAGAGCGTC
>SXGS01710507.1_pt1 | contig 55078 bp, 46 predicted proteins | sample 3174681 | NCBI WGS metagenome assembly SXGS01 (sample SAMN11356861, study PRJNA531348) | freshwater metagenome | isolation source: freshwater sample F1-80 | place: China: Fuxian Lake, Yuxi | collected 2017-12-25
AGGCGAGGATTGGGTTGAGCTTGGCTTTGCAATAAGTTCGAAAACTCAACCCAATCCTCGCCTAGCGGCTGCGGGTTAAACGATTTCGCTGCAACGACTTGTTCTTTCCACTGCAAATGAAAGTGGCGCTGTCCATCTAGAAATATGTAGTGTATCCTCGCGGAGCATCTTAGTCACTACATGAGTATTTTAGGCGCAAGTCTGCTTTGGCTTTGTACGTCTGCAGTCTAGCCCGCCTCTCCGCTGTGGCTTGTCCCGTCGAGCATCGCACATCACTGTTGCTCACGAACACGTATGCCTGGTTGGAGTTGGTCGGTTGGGTGCAGGATCACGTTTTCGTTCTCGTTCAACTCGCGCAGTACTTGCGCGGACTGACGATTGCGCTGGCCGATTTGTATCTCACGCAGATGCAAAATTCCGTTGACGATCGCGAATACCGACCACTGATCTTGAGTGCGAAACAAGGCACCTGCTGGAACTTGCACTTCGTCTTCAGCGTTCCACGCAATCGTTCGCCGAAGTTTCAAGAAAACGTCTCAGTTGCGAGACCATTCATGAACCTGCGAATCGCTAAAGATAATCTGGTCCCGTTGCTGCCTTTCGGTTGATGGCCTTACTCTATTGTGCAGAGCCATTAACGATTATGAGTCTATTACCAATCGATTTTCACGATCTCGTGCGGACCCAGCGCTAGACTATTTTGATCGCCGTTTGCTGTCACCCACTGCGGGATGTCCCCGGCAGTTAGTCGTTGGATACCGGCGTTTGGACCGAGATTCGGTATGGCGACTTTTGTTCCTTGAGTTTGTAGGTTGCCAACGATCATTCTATGGCGCGTGCCAAGGCGCATGGCAAGTCCAATCACTGAACCAGGCTGACTCGATTCTGTCTCGAGCACAGTTGCTCCAGCGAAATCCGCCGCGGCTGAGAGCACCGCATAGATCGGGTATACTTGCTGTGGACGAGCAGGAAACTTCTCAGGTGCAATGTCTTGTTTTTTGCCCGCCATGACGCCTTTCCAGCCTACCGTTTCATAGTATGTGACACTGTCGACACCGGCTTCGGACAGGTATTTTAAGCTAGCAAGTGTCCAAGCTGCCGCAAACATTGTGGGCTGTCTGGCATCGACGTTCGACGGTAATTCTCCCGGCAGCGGCACGACATTGGTCGCCTGGATTCTGAGAGTAATCGGGCTGATCAGAATAGGACGATCAGACAAAAACGTACGCGCGCTCCGCACGGTTTCGCTTTGAATAGGCAAGGTCTCGATCATCGACAGATTGTCAAACGCGTGTACTTGAGGATTGAGGCCGTAGGAGATGACATCCACACCATCCAGCGTGGGGCGATTACGATTCAGCTCTGTAAAATTCGTATCCTCTCCAACACCGAAACGAGCTGATGGCAATACTGGGGTCAGTGCGCCACGCACCTGTATGAATTGTGCCGGCGTGGCTGAGACAACTAAACAATTGGAAACCGGTGGATTTGTCGAGCGAACTTCGGCAACCACGGCACGAAGTTCTTCGTCCAACTTCTGACCGAAATGCAGCGCCATGAGCAATTTGGTTTCGAGTAAATTGGCTTGAATTGTCGCGCACGCCAAATCGGCTGCAAAGTTCGAGTTTGCTGGATACAGATCAACTCGCAGATGACGCAAATGCAATTTCTTAAGATGATCTGTTTGCAGTGCATCTAGTGTGTCAAATTGGCTGGACACGCGCAATCCGATGCCAGGCAGTTGCGATTTACCATCGTTGATCGACAGACGGATGGGTTGCTCGGACGATTGTGCTGACTCGGTCCGTGGCAAGGCACCTTCGAAGCTGAGCGTGAATTTCTGCCGTACCGTTGCTCCGTTGGAAACTACAACGGGATACGGGATCTCCAGAGGCGTGCAATACGTTTTGAAGGAAGCGTCGGTCCAATTCCGCTGATCCTCCATCTCAAACACGTCGCCTTCAAACTGAACGCGTGCCCATAAACCAGGAGCAAACTGATGAGCCACTTCTTTCAAATTCTTGGCGGGTTGATGGGGCGCGATCAGCACGGGAAAACTGCCGGAATGCGTCTGACCATCGCTGGTCAACAGACGCCAAGATTTACCAGCCACAGTTTCGCCATGTAAAATGCAGAATCCAATGCGATTGCGTTTGAATTCCGATTGTGCTTTTCCATTGAACGAGTATTCCAAGTGTCCGTCCGCACGCCCCAGGATTTTTCCTTTCCAGACAAAGTCAATTTCCCGTTCGCGGCACCTTACTTGAAACTTCAAAGTAAACTGATCAGCCGACTGCTCGAGTTTAATATCAGAGACTTGCGGCGGCACAGTTCCCCAAAACTGATCGCGCACCGGCGCGCTAATGCCTCGCAGCACTTCATGTTCGCCCAAAGTGATCGACCTGAGCAGCGCCAGATCCGGTTCGAAGATCATCGACAATGGTCCAGCCTTCAGTCGCAAAGGTTCCGCCGACCAAGCGCTTTCAGCCGCCAGAACGGCAACGAGCGAAATCAGGCAAGGAACAAGTTGACAAAAACGGTTTTGCATTTTCAAACATCCTGACCACGAAACATCACGAAGCCTGACACATGGTTCATCGGAATTGTAACGATTCTATCGACAAGTCAGCAACTATTTGCTCGGTCACTTCATCTATCACAATTCAGAATTCCATGGGGCTGAAACACCGGTAACATGTTGCTCAACGCCGCGAGTGAAACTTTTCGTTGCTCGTATCGCGCATTTCAGCTCGATGATTTCGGAGAACTACCGCAAGGAATGAAAAGAAGACAACGCCCACTAGACCGAAGACTAGTTGTGGATAGCCCTGAACGGGAATTCGATTGCCGCGTGCGTCCACCGGGATGCCCATGAACGGCGTGGTTTCCAGAATCTTCAAGATCGCGTATGCTGACACAACAATACAGAATAGAGCCATCGCGATGCTGGCGACAAACAGCATCACCATGGTCGATGAAGATCCCAATGCTGGCTCGGCGCCATGCTTGGGCTTCGTTTCTTGGTCATCACTCGACACGCATGGCCCCTTTCCAGAGCGCCATCTCGATCTGCCGAAGTCATTCGGTTGGCAAAATCGGTCCTTTGGAATCCAACTTCCAATCGGCAACGTTTTTCTTGCCCGGTTCAACAGTGAATTCCAAAGTTGAATGCACGTTGTACTTCGTGGGCACCGTTTCTTTCCTGGCGGGAACTGGCTTGCCTTCTTCGGTGATATTGCTGCCCTGAGCTGTGGAGATGCGGACAATGTTCTTGCCGGGCACCGCTCCATCTTCTGTATCAGAATAGCTCAGTTTGTAAAATCCCTTCTCATCTGTTCTGGCGCCAGAAGGGCTGGATTGTCCATTGATAAAGATGATGGACGCTGCCTGGAGCGGCTTCCCATCCATGGTTACCGTTCCCTCAACCGGAGCTAGATTGCTGTTGTTACCACAGCCAAGCACCGTGCCGAGGAGTAGGCAACTGAACAGGTACATTGGAGTAAAACGTACGACCATCAATTGCGCTCCAACAAAATCAACCAATGAACGCAGTGCCCAGCCCAATTCAGATTGCCAAGTTCGTTCTAAAACTCGCCGGACAATACCAAGCCGTCATTCACGGAGAACAATCGCTGGTAGAGACCATAGTTGTTGCCATTGTTATTTCGATCGAACGCACTTGCATCGTTAATCCATGCCGTAGATGTATGCTGAAGTTTTGACCTATGAATCGAACCGAGCCATCAGCGAAACAGAATTGAGCTCCTCCGGTGTGGTTGCTGCTGGCAGTGCGATGCGGTTGCGGATTTCCTCGCCGCTCTGTCCAATTCATCGTCCATTGGCCGTTGATCATCAAGCAGTTCGTTGCGCCTTGTGCAAAATCGACGATATCCTTTCCAGCGTAGATGCGCGAGCGATTTCTGCGATCGGCGTCCATATCCCACTTGGTTTCGGCAACCATCACGCAATTGGAAGTTCCGTCGGTGATGTTGCTGATGCCATAGGGCGCGCCACGATTGGACCGCTCGAACACGCCGTTGTAACGTAGAGTATTTGGTGAGGCACTGAGTGCATTTCCCGCCCAGCCATCATAGGATGTTCCACAGCCTTGGTAGGAACTGGTGGCGGAGTTCGGAATGGCTCCGTCGTTAAATTGCAGCGGTTTGGTATCGGATGGACAAGCAAATATGGCCAGGGGTGTTTGGCACACAACACGGTTGCGAGTAACCGTTAATTCCCCTGCTGGGTAACTAAAGTTGATCAGGTTCTGCTGGTTGCCTTGTTCGAGAAACGATAATGCTCCTGCAAACAATCCCCAACCTGTACCGCCTTGTGCGTCGAGCGGGTTGCCATCGAAATGACCCGTGTAGCTGTGCCCATAAGGAAATTTCTTGTAGGTGTCATGATAGTTATGCATGGCCAAGCCAAGCTGTTTCAAGTTGTTGCCGCATGACATGCGCCGCGCTGCTTCGCGCGCTGCCTGTACCGCCGGCAACAGCAATCCAACGAGCACACCGATAATTGCAATGACGACCAACAATTCGACCAAGGTAAATCCCGATTGGCGCTGCCGCCATAGTTTGACAGCCATAACTACCTCGCAAATTATAGAAAAGATACCGAAACCGTTAAATCACGGTGACGCGCCGCATCGTCAGATGCATCCTGAATCACAGCGTGATCCTATGTGCAGTTAGATAAGATATTAGGATTGAATCTACCCCATAGGCGAAGAGTTTGCAATATTACAGTAATGAATTGCGAATTCCATTAGTTGTCGGTGTTGAAGCCTGCCGCCTATTGGCACGCTCGATTGGTTCGCAATGCAGATTTGAGGTTTCACGACCTGAGAAATGGCTTCCGGCAAGCGTGTGATGGGCAAATTAGCTATGCTGGGACAACTTGAGATTTCAAGGCAAAATACCAATTCACAGTCCTCCAAACCAGGCGCAGTTAACTGCGTGCACCTCGCTCGATAATTCACCTTCCTCTTTCCTATCCACAAGCTGAACATGTGCCTACATCAAAATTATTTAATTCGAATGTTCGTGGCGACTTCTGTAATTTCCTTCGCGATCGCAAGCGCCGACGAGCCTGTGCGTTTTCGCCGCCATGTGATTAATTCGAATTCAGAGTTCAGCGCGGCCGCGGCGATCGATGTGAATTCCGATGGGCGGTTGGATATTGTTAGCGGTGGCTGGTGGTATGGCAGTCCCACTTGGGTGCGCCATCGATTGCGCGATGTCGAAATGATCGGCAACCGCTTTGACGATTATTCAAATCTGCCATTGGACGTCGACCAGGACGGCGATTTAGATCTGGTCAGCATAAACTATCGCAGCAAGAGCCTGTATTGGGTTCGCAATCCGGGTCGAGCTGGTGGCGACTGGCAGAAATCTGTAATCGATATACCAGGTCCCAGCGAGACGGGATTCTTGGCGGATGTCAATCACGATGGAATCCCCGATCTCATTCCGAACGGGACCAAATTCGCGGCTTGGTACGAACGTGCTCCGACCCAACCCGGAACTTCCGAAGTCAAGTTTCTGCGACGTAACTTGCCAGACGAGATCATCGGACATGGAATTGGAATCGGCGACATCAACGGCGACGGGCGCATGGATCTAGTGTCAGCCAATGGTTGGGCGGAAGGTCCCATTGATGCAGCCAAGGACAGATGGCTGTGGCATTCGGAATTCAAGTTCTTTCGCGATTGCAGCGTGCCGATGATTTGTTCGGACGTGGATCGAGATGGTGACACTGACATCATTTGGGGACGTGGCCACGATGTGGGATTGTATTGGACTGAGCAACGATCTGCTGATGTCGCCAATAACAACAAAGAACTGCCATCGGGCCTGATGCCCGAAGTCGGTGACGTTCTGTTAGGAAAAACGAAATGGGTAAGCCATGCGATCGATACCAGTTGGGCGGCGGCACATGCCCTGTTGCTGGGTGATATAGACGGTGATGGCCGAGATGACTTGGTGGCGGGCAAGCGATTTCAAGGCCACGATGGCCGAGATCCGGGTGAAAATGATCCGCTGGCCATCTATTGGTATCGTTTTGTTGACTCATCGCGCACTTGGCAGCGCAACACGATTTCATTGGGCGCTGGATGTGGTATGGATCTCGATCCGAAGTTAGTAGATATCGATGCCGACGGGGACTTAGATATTCTGGCTCCGGCGCGCAGCGGACTCTATTTGCTAGAGAATTTGCGTTTCGCGACCAACGAGACACGGACTGCTCCACTCGACAATGGATTAGACGATGCAGTCCCGCACTACTGGGAACATTTCGATCTGTCCTACTATTTGGCCGGCGATGGCAAGACAAGGGTACCGATGAAGACTCCTTTGGACGTTGGCCAGCGTCGCGAACACATTCGGCAGCAGATGCAGAAAGTCATGGGGCCATTGCCGAGTTCCATCGCACGTGTTGATTTGGATGTGCGGATCGAAAAAATTGAACAGGCCGACAAGTACACGCGAATTAAGTTGACTTACGCGTTTGAGCCTGGCAGTCGAGTTCCAGCATACTTGTTGATCCCGGATGGCCTGCGTCAACCGGCACCCGCGATGCTCTGTTTGCATCCAACGCATTTAGAACTTGGCAAAGCACAGATCTGTGGACTAGGTGGCCGGCCAAGTCGATTCTACGCTCATGAATTGGCTCAGCGTGGGTTTATCTGCTTGGCTCCCGATTACCCAAGTTTTGGCGACTATCCGTTCGACTTCGCCAAAGCGAGGGAATCTTTTTCAAGTGGTACCATGAAAGCGATTTGGGATAACGTTCGCGGAATCGACTTGCTCGAATCGCTCCCGATCGTACGTCACAATGCAATCGGATCAATAGGGCATTCGTTAGGCGGTCACAACGCATTGTTTACGTCCGTCTTCGATGGCAGAATTCGATGTGTCGTTTCCAGTTGCGGGTTTAACGCCTTCGAAGATTACTACCAAGGCAACTTGGCGGGCTGGACCAGCGATCGATATATGCCGCTGATTCGTACTCGCTACAATAACGACCCCAAACAAATGCCATTTGATTTCGGTGAAGTGCTAGCGGCAATTTCGCCACGTCCCATTTTTGTCAACGCTCCACTGGGCGATGCGAACTTCGCGGTCGCAGGGGTTCGCAAGTGCCAGGCCGCCGTGCAGTCGGTATATTCATTGCTGGCGGCCGACAAGGATTTATTATTCGTCTATCCCGACTGCGAACATGACTTTCCCGATGAAGTTCGCACTCAGGCGTACGACTGGCTCGCCAAGAACATATCCGAATAGGCGCAATTCAACTTGAATCAAGCGACCAATCCACCGCGATCCGAGTGCGACTCCATTGCAGGCCAAATACTGCCGATCGTTGACCCTGCTCGTTGCGAGTGCAAAGGGAGCTGTGTTTCAGTTTGCCCGTACAACGTTTTCGAGATTCGATCACTTAGGAACAGCCGAGAAATAAGTGTCAGAGAAATAAGTGTCAGGTACCTTTTGTGCGCAGCACCCGAAGGGCGAGTTTCTCGCAAAAGGTACCTGACACTAATTTCTCTGACACTTATTTCTCGAGCGATACTTAGTGCGCAGCAAAAGAGTCAACTGACATGGTTCACGCGCCTACGAGTGTGGATTCATGGCGGTGCACGAGCATTCGTCCGGCGCAGAACCAGCACGCTCAATAGCCGGCGCGACTCGACTTAACATCCAAGCGTCAGCGAATATTAACACACCCGCCTAACTCACCAATTGACAATCCGATGGCCGAACCGAGAGAAACACAGCCTGCACAAGTGATGGTGCCGAAGACGTTTTTCGAATATATCCGATCCTTCGGGCCCGGCATCGTCGTGGTCTTGACTTGGCTAGGCGCCGGTGACATCGTCGAAGCTGGAGTTGCCGGAGGTAATCATGGTTACTCGCTGATGTGGGTCATGGTGCTAGCGATTTTTATGCGGTTTTTGTTCGTCTCGTTAATCGCCAAATACCAGCTCTGCAACGAGCGACGCGAGGGTGTGCTCGATGGACTGGCTCGATTGCACTGGATCTTTCCTCCGCTATTATTTGTTGCTGCCATCGTCATGGGGCACGTCTACGGCGCCTACATGACCGTGGGCATCGCCGAAGCCAGCGTGAACCTGACTGGCGTCGGTTCGAAATGGATGTGGGCTGTCGTTTGGAACGGTATTGCAATCGCGATCGTCTTCAGGCCCAGCTTTGGTCGCATTGAAGTAATTTTCAACATCTTTTTGGCTGTCTTGACGATTTCATTTCTGGGTACTGCGTTGTGGATTGGGCCGAACCCTGCCGGAATTCTCGAAGGTACTTTGGCGTTCAAATTACCTGAAAAGTCAGGACCGTATGACTCGTTGCTGGTTGCGATCGGTACCATTGGTGCGGTGGGTGGTTCCTTGATGAATTTGATCTATCCCTATTTCCTAGAGAACAAGGGCTGGAATGGACCGCAGTATCGACGATTGCAATTGTACGATTTTTTGTTGGCGATAACCATGATGATCGTCCTGAATCTATCGATCTGGACTCTGGGCGCCGAGCTGCTGTATCCGCGAGGATTGACGATCAAAGAGCTGGAGGATCTACCGAGATTACTCAGCGAAGTGCTAGGCAACAGCGGCCGCGTCCTGTTCTATCTTGGAATCTTTGCGGCAATCTATTCGTCGATCGTTGGGCACGCGCTGGGGCTGGGATATTTGGGCAGTCATGCCTACTTGCGATGGAAGCATGGAGTCGGGACCGAGATCGGTAACTACCGCGAGCATCGATGTTATCGCATGATCGCGGTTTGGTGCTTGGTTTCGCCGATTGTTTGGACGGCTCCAGGATTGCCAGGCTTTGTGTTTTTGACTCTGCTGGTCAACAGCGCGCAAGTGTTGCTGGTTCCGCTGTTGGCAGGTGGACTTTGGGCTATCACTGCGAACTCAAAATACATCGGACACAAATACCGAAACCGCTGGTGGGAAAACGCAGTAATGTTGCTGCTTTTTGTCTTAGCGGTTTGGGGAGCGTTCGGATCGATCCAGTCAGTTTATACAGCGCTGGCCGACGCAATTAATACAAAGTAGGCTTCCAACCCGGCTGGAACATTTGCATGGTTGCCGCATCGTCGCGTTCTCGCATGCCGCAGCGTTGGTAGGTTTCATGAGCTCGGGCAAGCTTGTCGCGGTCTAAGTTGATTCCCAACCCAACTCCCGCGGGAACTCGCATTTGACCATCGACGATTTCTAGATTCTTGCCTTCGATAATATCCGCGTTTTCTGGCAGCCATACATAATGCGTGTCGCTGGCGTAGGTCAGTTCGGGTGTGATCGCGCCGGCGAGGATCATTCCCGCCATCGTGATGCCTGCATGGTTATTGCTATGTTGACTCAATCCCCAGCCAAGCGTTTTCGCGATCGTTCCCAACGTCTGAAATGCAGTGACTCCGCCCCAACCATGGTGATCGCCCAGCACGATGTCGATTGGTTGAGTTCTGATTGCCGAAGGAATGTGGTGAAATTGAGTAACACACATATTGGTGCTCATTTTCAAACCTGATTGGCTTCGTACATCCGCCATGGCCGATTGCCCTTCGACCGGGTCTTCATAGTATTCCAGTGGAAGTTCTTTAAGCTGTCGAGCGATCTGCAGCGACGTGGGCAGCGACCAACGTCCATTGGGATCGATCCTCAACAAGTGCTTGCCGCCGAATCGATCGTTGATGGCTCGCATCGCCGCCAGTTCGACCTGAGGACTGAAAACACCCGCTTTTAGTTTGTGCACGCGGAATCCAAATTTTTTATGAAACTTCCACGCCAATTCCGCCATCGCGTCCGGAGTGCGCACTTCGCCCCACTGGTCTAGTGCCGCGTCCCCCTTTGCACGACGATCCGCTAGTCGGCGATCATTCAGCACCTGGGTATGATCTGCCGCATAACGAAAAAAAAGATAGGAAGAGAACTCAACCTGCTCGCGAACTGGGCCGCCCAGCAGCTCACACGCTCGACGATTGGTAGCTCGACCGATGGCGTCCAAACATGCTAGCTCAATTCCAGCGTACGTGGAATTGCCGAGCGCAAGGATCTGGCTGGCAAACTTGCGATACGCGAATGGGCTGTTACCGATCAGAATCTGGCGACATTTTTCAAGTTCCACGGTCGTTCGCTCGCCACCGCGAGTTTCGCCGATTCCGACGATCCCAGCATCAGTTTCAATTTCAACGATATTCCGCAGGAAGTAAGGACCGTGGCAACCTCCGGCTGCCAACAATGGTGGATCTGGCAACGCAATCGGAGTGACCCGCAGGCCAGTGATTTTTAGATTTCGACGATTCACGTCAGTGGCGTCGTCGTCTAATAAAGTGTTTGCCACACAAGGGCGTGCGCCTGCGACCGAAATCCCTGCTGCAACATTGGCCAATAACACGCGGCGATTCCAATGCATCATGGTACCAATCCCACTTGAAGAGAATCACGATCCACAAATAACGGAAGTTGGACGCGCAAGAATGGCTCACTGTATCGTGAGTGTCAAGTATCGCGCGACTTCTAGAGGTGCCGAATCGGGCGGCCATTGGTGAGGATTGGCACCGGGCGACCTGCGAAATTGGAAAACGACTGATCAGGATCGATTCCTAAGTGGCGATAAACGGTCGCTAGCAGGTCTTGAGGTGTCACCGGATCGCTGACGGGATACTCAGATTTTGAATTGGTTTGCCCGACGATTTGTCCCATGCGAAGTCCGCCGCCGGCAATTAGGGCACTAAAAGCGTTAGGCCAATGATCGCGGCCAAGGCCAATTTGCCCAGAGAAATTCGTCGGCGCATGCGTGACTCGCGGAGTTCGGCCAAATTCACCACAGGCGATAACAAGCACATGCTCGTTCATTCCCCGATCATGCAAGTCGTTAATTAATGCCGACAGAGCTTGATCCATTTGCGGCAGCCGTTCGCGCTGGGCGTAGTCAAGATGAAATGCACCCGCGTGGTCGTCCCAGCTAAAGTGCTGCGTCGTGTCGTTGGGAGCCGTAGCGTCGATGTTAATCACCGCGGTACCTGCCTCGGCCAGTCGGCGCGCCAGCAAACAGCTTTGCCCCCAGCGATGATGACCATACGATTCCCGTAATTTGGCATCTTCGCGATCCAGCGCGAAGGCATCAGCCACTTGCGCGCTGGTCAAAATACTGAACGCGGCCGAGCGAAATTCATCAAGACCGTGGCTGCCGTCGAAAGCTCTCCGAAATGTGTCGAACTGAGAGAGCAAACTTTGTCGGTCATCCAGGCGTCGGTTATCGACTCCAGTGACCAAGGTCAAATTGCGAGGACGAAAATCACTTTTCGATGGATCGCCAGTTTCATACGCTTTGTGGCTGGCTCCTAAATATCCCGGGTCGGTCATGAATGGCGCTCGCTGAACGCCGACGTATTGTGGCAATCCGCGTACATGTCGCCCGCGCAATCGACTGGCGATCATGCCAAAATCGGGATGTTCCGAGTGAGCTTGCGAAGTTGGATCAGGCATCGCAGGCGTTTTGCCAGTCAACATCTCGATGCTGCCATCGTTATGAGCAGACATCTCGTGATGGAGCGAGCGAATCAGCGAAAATCGGTCGGCGATCTTTGCCTGCAGCGGCATGTACTCACAAATCTCTATTCCCGGAACGTTCGTCTTGATGGGGCGCAGCGGGCCTCGGTATTCCGAGGGCGCGTCGGGCTTCATGTCGTAAGTTTCCAACTGACTTGGACCGCCCCACATCCAAAACAGAATAACCGACGTATTTCGGTTGGCGTTTCCCGCCAATGCCCGCCTGCGAAGCAATTCTGGCAAAGAAAGTCCGCCCAAGGCGAGCGTTCCGACTCGCAAGAATTCTCGACGGCGACATGGTCCCTGGCAGAATTTCTTAAACGACATAGCTTACACTAAGTCTCCAAGTTAATCGTTCAATTCGATAGCAATCGCCCGCACTGGACAACCGTCGCCGGACGCGATTTTCAAAGGCAGTGCTATGAACACAACCATGGACTGAGTGAGTTGGTCGAGGTGGGCCAACCCTTCAACGATAACCACATTACCATGGAACAGAGTCTGATGCACTTGCGTCAACTCAACTATTTCATTGACATCGGCGACCGATGGTGGCTCGACTCCCACCAGCGCCACTCGTCGCTGGACAAGCCACTGGGCAAGTTCCAGCGAAATCCTGGGAAGTTCGTCACGATACTCTTGCGTGCCGTATCGCTTATGCCAATCCGTTCTCAACAGCAGCCGATCTCCGGGTTGGACATTAACGCCGCTGGATTCGATTTGCTGAGGAGTAATAAGCTGACGAGGTTGCGTCGGCACCAAATTGATGACTTTCGCTGGACCGCAACACGCTTCGATCGCTTGTGTATCGATACTGGCGGCACCCTCTACGAAATGCTTGGGAGCATCCATATGAGTTCCGCAGTGTGAGTAAAGTTGCAGATTCGTCGCGTTCCATCCATCCACGGATAGCGTCTTGGATGGCGTGATGGATACGCCACGCATATTGTTGTCGATCGACAGCGACAAATCGATGATTCGTCGTCCAAGTGATCGATACCCAGTTTCGGTCATCAGTCGTAGACTCCGTGATTATCGAGTGGGACAGCATGGCTCTTGTCAGCCTTCCGGTTGACAAAGGTGGCGCGGACCAATTGACCAGAGAATGGGAATCGATCAATCAAACAAGTTCTTCGATCACTTTGCCTCCGTTTACTGTGGGTCGTTCATCTCGCCCGTTATGCAGATATGTTAATTCGAAATGATTGAGGCCAAGCAGATGCAGTACGGTGGCGTGGATGTCGTGCACGTGGCAGCGATTCTCCGTAGCTCGAAAACCAATTTCGTCCGTCGAGCCAATCGTACGACCGCCGCGAATTCCAGCACCGGCCATCCACATCGAGAATCCCCAAGGGTTGTGGTCGCGTCCGTAGTTTTTACCACCAGGTGCACCGGTGTCACTGAATGGAGTGCGCCCGAATTCTCCGCCCCATACGACAAGTGTTCGATCGAGCAATCCGCGAGCCTTCAAATCCGTCAGCAGACCAGCGATCGGTAGATCCGAGACTTGGCACCACTTCGAATGGTTCGACTCAAGCGCCGAATGGCCATCCCAGCCACTGCCACTTCCGCAATAGAGTTCGACAAAACGCACTCCGCGCTCGACTAAACGACGCGCCAGCAGGCAATTGCGACCGAAGGTTGCCGTGGCAGGCTGATTGATGCCATACAAATCGAGCATCGCTGCCGATTCACTCGATAAATCCACTGCCTCCGGCGCAGCCGATTGCATGCGATGCGCCAATTCGTAGCTAGCGATACGTGCGTCGAGTTGTTCGTCGCCCGGCCTTTGTTGGCGAGTATGCTGATTGAGTTGCTGTAAAAAATCTAGCCGACTGCGTTGCTGCAAATGTCCCACGCTTGCGCCCGGATTCAAATCTAGGATCGGCGGACCTTGGCGCTGGAGCATCGTCCCTTGATAGCTGGCCGGGAGAAACCCCGAGCCCCAATTGCTGGTCCCGCCGCGCACCAGTTTGTCGTCGGTCATGCTTACGAAGGTGGGCAGATCCTGATTGATCGCTCCGAGCCCATAGGAGACCCAGGCTCCCAGCGATGGCCGCCCGGCTAGTACGGAACCGGTATTCATTTGACGCACCGAACCGACGTGATTGAGTCCATCGGCCCAGCACGATCGAAGAATTGCCAAATCGTCCACATGCTTGGCAATATGGGGATACCACTCCGAGACCCACAAGCCCGATTGGCCGTGCTGGCTCCACGTTCGCGGCGAACGAATCAGTGGCATCCTGTGCGATCCGGTGGCACTAGTAACTGGCAGTTGAAACGAATTCGGAATCGGTTGGCCATCTAATTTATTGAGCAACGGCTTGGGGTCGAACAAATCAACGTGGCTGGGCCCTCCCTCCATGAACAACCAGATTACCGAACGAGCTCTTGCTAGCTGAGATGAAGGTTCATGGTTACTCGACGGGACTGTAGCGGCTGAACCATTTTCGCTGAGCAACTGGGCAAGAGCGATACTCGCTAACCCACTTCCCGACCGCATCAATAATTCGCGTCGTGAAATCGCGTGAGCTGAGTTGGGCGACGACGTGTTAGTCAACATAATACGCGCGATCTTACCAAAATCAGAAGGGACGATTAAAACCTAAATACAAACTCGTTTGAATTCAGGAGCATCAAACAAAAGTCGCGTAGCGCCGTGTGCCGGACCGATCCATTTTCTTCGTGACGGATGGAGTCTTTCGATTCGTCGCGATCGCGAGTCGCTCGATCCGATTCGATTGTCTCGGCTTGCTTGACCAGAAAATCGACTGAAGTTCGAGATTCCCAATCGTCAGGTAACCGTCCATGCGCAAGCTGAAATGCGCGCCTGACTTGGCTGGTTTGATCATCACCGATTTCTTTGAACAAGCGTTTTGCAAAGTCGTCGGCCCACGTTCGACTGGCGTTGCCATTTAACATTGTTAGCGCTTGCGGCGCAGTAAGCGTTTGGTTGCGACAAGCACACGATTCATGAGTGTCAGGAAAATCGAAAGATTCTAGCAGTGGAAATCGATCGTTTCGGCGCACAAAAATGTAAAGGCTGCGCCGAGCGTGATCGGCCGGAGCAGCGCTGGTTTTCCAGCCGCCCATGGGAATTGGACGACCGTCGGGCAAGGGTGGGAATACGCTTGGTCCTCCCACGGCAGCATTGAGAGACCCGGAAATATATAATGCTGAGTCGCGAATTGCCTCCGCATCCAATCTCTGCGGTGGGAAACGCCATAACAACCGATTATCAGAATCCGACTGTTGCTCAGGACGGTCGAGCGATTTCTGGCGATATGTCGATGACAACACGATATTGCGATGCATGAGCTTGATGCTCCAGCCACTTTCAACGAAGTTGCTGGCGAGCCAATCGAGCAATTCGGGATGGGTCGGAGATTCACCGACAACTCCAAAATCGCTGGGTGTGCCGACAATCCCACGACCAAAATGGTAGTGCCAAATTCGGTTTACCATCACGCGCGCTGTCAATGGATTGCTTCGGTCGACCAACCATCGTGCCAGCGCGCTGCGCCGCCCGGTCGACGTCAGCTCACCCGGTCGATCGATTTTGGCTGGTTGCGGATCAAGAATCGAAAGGAATCCTGGTTCGACCAACTCTTTGGGTGAAGTGTACGCACCTATACCGAGCACATGCGTTTCTGGCGCGGTAGAACTGATATCGATAATTCCCATTGCGCGTGGCACATCGGCAGGTTTCAGATCCGCCAGTTGCGCTAACTCGACTCGGATCGCGTCATAGCGATCTTTGTCTTCGCCTTTCAGCGAAGCGGCGTCCTTGGCAAAGAACGGATCGGCGTGAGGCTTGGGACGCTGCGGGCAGGTGCCACAATCTTTATGATTGAGAATGTAAGCAATTTGCGATTGCAAGGGCGAGCGTGAAGTATCCGTAGCCGACATGGCTTCGATCACGTAGTCCGGATACCTAGCCAATAGTTGTTGCGGCGAGTACTTGCGCACCTTGGCGAGCAGTTGATCCATCTCGTTCCACAACGACTCGCTGCGCCGTTCGTACTCGGCCAGCCGTTGCTGGTAATGCGACAGTTCTGGCTGGCTGACCAGCGGGACCGCATCATCATGTCCTATATTGGCAAAGAATGCCTGCAATCGATAGTAGTCTTTTTGCAGAATCGGATCGTATTTGTGATCGTGACACTGCGCACAGTTAAACGTCAGTCCAAGGAAAGTCGCGCCGACGATGTCGGTGACGTGGTGCAAAATCTCTTGTCGCGCTAGGAGGATGTCCTTGTTGTTGCCTTCCTCCGGATAGTGGCGCATAAACGCGGTCGCGATGCGAGCTTCTAAATCGTGAGGCCAATTCTCGTCACCCGCAATTTGCTCGGTCACAAATCGATCATAGGGTTTGTCGTCGTTGAAGGCACGGACGACGTAATCGCGATAACGCCATGCATGCGGGCGAGTTTCATCTTGCTCGAATCCTGTACTTTCCGCATACATGGCTAGATCTAGCCAATGGCGAGCCCATTTTTCACCGTGCTTGGGTGAAGCCAGTAATCGGTCGATAACTCGATCGTAGGCATCGGGTGAATGGTCGTTAACGAACGACTCGATTTCATCGGGAGTTGGGGGCAAGCCGATCAGATCAAAGCTTACGCGGCGCAGCAATGTCGCTCGGTCCGCTTCTGGCGAGGGAGCGATCTCACGCAGCGCCAGCTCTTGCAAGACAAAGGCATCGATAGCACTGTTACTAGTCGCCGAATGGTTGAGCTTCGGCGGTATAGCACTTTGAACTTTCTGAAGCGACCAATGTTCCAGCTCGCTTTGAGAAAACGGACGTTGAGCAGGCGTAACTGCCAATAACGATCCGCAACAACCGCCACCGACGATGGCGATCAGCCATATTACGAAGCGCGACACTTGCATTTCGATTCCATGCAAACATAAAGCCTTGGGGTCAGCAAACTTAGGTCAACCGCGCTGTGCACCACAACTATTCCAGCCTCACAGAGCGTTTATTTTTTTCAATCTAACTGCCTAACGGTTCGGAAGCAATCTCGCTTGGCATTCCTGGCGTGTTTCCTGAGTCCGATTTGCACAGTCAAAGTCACTGACGCATTTGATCTTGCGTCCAGTGAAAGTAACGATTCGTTAGAAGTTCCGTATCTCACTTGCACATTTCTCGTACCGGTACAATAATCCAAGATATCCGTCCACCGACAATGCTCAGAGCAAGGAATGCCCGATGAAATCCGGCGAGCAGACTCAGGAGAAAATGAGACTTTGCTCAATCGTCACTGCTGGAGGGTTGCCTTATTCTCAAAAGGCGGCACTGTGCGAGCAGATTGGCGATGAAGTGTTGTCGCGATCGAGTACCATGGACTCACCCAATTTTCATGCTATCTCGGCGGTGGACTTGCGTCGCATGGCAGAGCTGTATGACGAAGCTTTTTTCCAGAGCAATTTGCTAGCATTAGCGCGCAAGCATGGCCTGAGTTTTCGATGGTCTAGTCGCATGACCAGTGCAGGTGGCAAAACGATTCGTACCACTTCGCGCGATGCAACCAACGGCAAGGTCAGGGTGCAATATGAAATTGCCTTGTCGTCGACTTTGCTATTTCAAACCTTCAGCGACTTGCAGCGTCCGATTCGAGTAACCGGAATTACTTGCGCCAATCGATTGCAAGCGATGCAGCGCATTCTCGAGCACGAGTTGATTCACCTGACGGAGATGTTAATTTGGGACGATAGCTGTTGTGCAGAACGACGTTTTCAGGAAATCGCCCTGCGCATGTTTTCGCACACCGAGCACCATCATAAATTGATTACGCAGCACGAGCGAGCGGCGAAGAAATTCAATGTTCGGGTCGGTTCCCTGGTGGCCTTCGATTTTGAAGGACGCCCGTACATTGGCAATGTGAATCGCATTACGCGGCGGGCCACCGTGTTGGTTTGCGACGCGACTGGTCAACTATACCGTGACGGCAAACGGTATCGAAAATACTACGTACCCATTTCGCAGCTTCGTCTGGTGGCGTAGTGGTCAAGTCGGCCTATGGATACTATTGCAATCACGATATAACCATACGCTTTGCGTAATGTCCTGGTTCGAGTGATTAGTTCGTATTGCTCGTCGGACGGTGCGTCGATTGCAAGGAAACTATCTGTGCGTTTTGCTGAAATTGGGCCTATCGCCATTCACCTGCCGACTCGAAGTGAAAGTAACGCGCAGTTGCAAGAGTTGTTTCCGGAATGGGACGTACCGACGATTGCTGAGAAAACCGGCATTCATTGCCGTTACTTAGCAGAACCGAACGAAACGTCAGCCGATTTGGCTGTCGCGGCCGCCGAGAAGTTGTTCCAAGAACACAATGTCGATCGCGAGTCGATTGATTTTGTTCTGCTGTGCACGCAAACGCCGGACTATCCACTGCCGACGACGGCGTGCTTGTTGCAGCAACGATTGGGGTTGCGAACGAATACCGGTGCGCTGGATTTTAATCTCGGGTGTTCAGGATTCGTGTATGGATTGGCGATTGCCGACGGTCTAATTCGTAGCGGGGCAGCGAAACGCGTTTTGTTGATCACGTCGGAGACTTACTCCAAGTATATCGACGCCGAGGACCGTAGTTTGCGCACGATTTTTGGTGATGCAGCGGCCGCGACACTCATCGACGGCCGTGACTCACTCAGCCTGTCGGCATTTCAGTTCGGTACCGATGGTACTGGTGCAGATACCTTGATCGTCGGCGATGGTGGCTGCCGCAATCCACGCGATAGCATCAAACCTCGTCATCGCAAACGCTGGAAGAGTCGATTATACATGGATGGTCCCAGTCTGATCAGTTTTTCCGTTTCGGCGGTCCCCAAGTTGGTCGACGAAGTTCTAGCGGCGGCTGAGATGACCTTCGAACAAATCGACGTGTTTCTTCTTCATCAGGCAACCTATAAGATGTTGGCTATGTTGCAAGAGAGATTGGGGTTGGATGACCACAAACTGCCCATTCGCCTGGCGAAGTTTGGCAACACGGTTTCCAGCTCTCTGCCGATCTTGATCACCGACATGCGCAGCGAACGACGCTTGCACCCAGACAAGCCATCTATGTTAATCGGGTTTGGAGTTGGCTGGTCTTGGGCAGGTTGCGTGTGGCGCGATACCTGGTCTGCACGTTTGCAAAGCTGAATTGCATAGGGTTTCACTGCCTAAGCATCGTGCGGATTTTTATTGTCGTCTTTCGCTCCGCGAAAGAAATACGTAACACTACTTTCGCGGAGCGAAAGGCGACACTCATTTTTTGCCCGATGCTAAGGTTACAATCGTTGTGAGTTACCTCGAAGGTCAAGCACTGGTCGCTTCGCCCTACCTGCAGGATCCTAACTTCTTGCGGGCCGTGATCTTCATTGTCCGGCACAACGAAGAAGGTGCTTATGGCTTGATTATCAACCGACCAACGAAGATGACTGTGGGGGAGTTACTGGGCCATGTTTTGGAGAGGGAATTCGAAAACACAAATCCAATACACTCCGGCGGACCAGTCGACGGTCCTTTGGCAGTGTTGCACCAGCGGGAAGATCAAGCAGATCTCAAGTGCGAATCGGGGATCTTTCTTTCCACCGAACAGAACAAGCTGACAGAAGTTTGTGAACACCCGATCGGTGACTATCGAGTCTTCGATGGATATTCTGGTTGGGGGCCACAGCAGTTAGAAGAGGAAATCAAGAATGGTGGATGGCTGGTCTGGCAACCGACCAGCGAGGAAATTTTCGGCGACAGCGAGGAAATCTGGCATTCGGCAGTACGACAAATCGGACGCGGGATTATCGCGCAAGGCATTGACCCGCTCCGCATTCCCGATGATCCGTCGGCTAATTGAGAATCGTTCAGTATGCGTACTATTGTCATTGGCGACATCCATGGTTGTTGCAAGGCCCTGCTCAGCTTGCTTGATGCGATCTCACCAGGCACTGACGATCTGTTGATCTTTCTTGGCGATTACGTCGATCGCGGCCCCGACAGCAAAGGTGTCATCGAAACTCTGATCGGGCTCACGAGCTTGACGAAAGCGATTTTCTTACAGGGCAACCACGAGATTATGTTTCGCGGCGCGCTCAGTGGGCTCGACGCTGCACCATGGCTGGAATTAGGTGGCCGCCCAACGCTGACCAGTTATGGTGGCACTCTGGATCGAGTTCCAAGCCAACACGTAAGCTTTCTGGCCGCGTGCCAAGCGTATTTTGAAACCGAGTCCCACATTTTTGTTCACGCTAACTATGATCCTGCTTTACCAATGGATGAGCAATCTGAATTCGCTCTCTACTGGGAACATCTGGTCGAACGCTTCCCCGGACCACACGTTTCCGGAAAATTGGTATTCTGCGGGCATACACCGCAGATCAGTGGCCTAGTCGCCGACTATGGCCACTTGGTATGTGTCGACACATTTTGTTTCGGGACCGGATGGTTGACCGCGATGGATGTGTTCAGCCGTCAAACCTGGCAAGTCAATCGCGAAGGACACCTCAGACGACAGTCGAGCATCTGGGGATTGTTGGGAAGGAGCACTTAGTACTACAGCGCGATTTGGTAGGATCGTCGCCTTTCGCTCCGCAAAAGGCGACTATGTCGCGCTGTAGTATTAGCTTCGGCGTGCCGCAGAAGATTACCAATTGTAACCTCTAACGCTTTCGGTTACGGTAGACTCTGCCCCTCGCCTAAGTTCAGACGTCTCGCTTCCAACCCAGGTCAATGTCAGGCGCAAGTTGATCGAGGATGCTTTCAAGATCGCTGTTGTCATCGTCAACTTCAATGACTGGAGCCAACAGATTTGGATGGCTGGCAACGACCGAAGGTGTTGTTGAGGAAGAACTGAGATCCGCAGATTCGTCTTGCAGCAGAGCAAGTTCGCTTGGCGGTGCACTGGTTGGGCTCGAGCTTGCCGAATTCGCTGCTGGGGTTGGTACTGCTCCGCTGAGTTGGTCCAGCCCTTCGCCTTCTGCACTACCTAGACTGCGCGTATTGAGATGATTGACGATCATCAGCACATCGATCGGTGATACAGCGCCGTCAGCGTTCACGTCGATATACAGTCTGGAGCTGTCTTCGCCTTCGCCACTAGCCGCGAGTTTACGAGAGCCACCCACATTCAAGGAATTGATTACGCTCAATGCGTCAATTGGTGAAACAAATCCGTCCGCATTGACGTCAAGTGGATTGGCCATATTCGTATTGCCTTCGCCACCTGCACCGCCGGAGCCCGCGATAATCTTTACGGTGTCAAAGCCATAGCGAATGCGATCAAACGGTACTGCTGCGACGGGTTCAAATGTTAGCGTGTCATGCAGCGGTTTGATGTCGGCAGGATCGGCATTAAAATTAGCATCACCGATCGCGTTGGCAGTAAACGTCACCACAAACAGCAATTGCTCGCCAGTTCCCAGTGGCTGGTTGTTGTTATCGATCTGTACCGCGCCGATTTCGTTAATGATCCCGGGGGTTCGAATATCACCGCTTTGAATTCGGCTGTAATTCGGTCCGAATTGAACTTGGAATCCAAGTGGATTGGTCGTGCTGGCAACCGGAGAAACGAGATTCGACGAGTAAAGGACATCTTCATACGCAGCAAAGATGCCGCGATTTGATCCAAATGGATTTCGAATATCCTGTATGTAGCCACGCAATTGGAATTGTTCGCCGACTTTAACCGACGATGATCCTAGAGGTTGGCCATTGAGATTCGTCACGTCCAGCCGCAATGATGCCTCGTCGTTGTCTGCCGCAGCGCCAATTTGAACTGTCACCTGAGCCGAGCTCTGCACACCGCGCGCGTCCTGGATCGTGTAACTGAATTGATCTGTTCCAGAAAATCCAGAATTAGGTGTGTAACGAATGATATCGTCACCGGGGGCCGACGTACCATTATCAAAGATGGCCGCGATTCCATTTTGCGCGCCACTGGTGGACACTAGCTGAATAACGCCCGTGGACCCGCGACGATCGTTGGCCAAAACATTGAGCGGATGATTGAACGCGTTCAATGGAACAGGATTGGCGAACGAATCATCGATCGCTCGTGGAAACTCAACACTGTCGCCAACAATTTCCAGTGTAGTTCCAAGGTATTGTACTTTGGAAATTGGCACCGCTGTATTTGGATTGCTGAATAGAGTTACATCGGTCTCGGGTGGATCGTCAGCCGGGTCAGCTAGAAACTGCGCAATTCCTGGTGATCGCGCAGTAAACGTCACCGATGCCATTTTCACAAAGTTCGGGAAGCTCAAATTATTGCGGTTGCTGAACGCACCCAGGTCGTTAATCAGACCGGGAACAGATGCGTCACCAAGCGTGAAGTTGGTGTAATCGTTGAAGAACGAAACTGCGAAATCGAACCGTCCACCTGGGACAGCGGACGGAACCGTCGAAACAAGTTGCAGATTGTAAAGTAGGTCGAGATACGCGGAAAAGACTCCGGGCGTGGGTATGAACTGCCCACGGTCGTTTCGATTGTCATCAACCAGCACATCGATCTTGAATTGCTGACCCTGTGGAATCGCGGAGATCACATTTCCTTGGAGATCTGTCGCGACCAACTTGATGCTAACATCATCGTCCAGCCGATCACCCGGTAGCAGGTGAACCGTTACTGTCGCGTTGGCGATATTGCCTGCGGAGTCCGCGATAGAGTAAGTAAATTGTTCAGTATCACCTAAATTCCGAGCTGGCGTATAGCGCAAGGATTGACCGCCAGTCGCGATGGATACTTGCCCGCCTTTGGTCGGCTGAGTTACTGAAAAGATGGTGATCGCGCCAGCGCGTCCCTGAATGTCGTTTGCCAAAACATTCAGCGGAATGCTGACTGAATTCGTTGCCACATCAAAAGTGTCGTCGATCGCGATCGGCTTGTTAAACACTGCCGTCACATTGACCACGACATTCGCTTGGTCTGTTTGGCCAAGTGAATTGCGAATGTCGTAAGTAAACACATCCTGACCGATAAAGCCGTTCGGTGGAGTGTACTGCAACAATCCGCCCGGAACGATGGTTACGATGCCACCGGCCGAAGATGGGCCAGCTCGAACAATCGTCAGCGTCTCACCTGGTAATTTGAAATCGTTGGCGGTGATATCGAGCGTATTCAAAATCGAATTTCGCTCGACCGAAAAAGTGTCGTCGACGGCTAAGTCCAAAGAATTGACGACGTTGAATATATGGTCTTCCACCTCGCCGGAGTTCGCACGTCCAGCCGGTCCAAGATTCTGCTCGTTCGATAGTCGGAATCGGGCAATCGTCGTACCCAGCACAGCGCTGCCTGGCGCAGCAAACGACAGCGCATGCGACCCAGTCGCCAGCGAAACGTTCGAGAAGATCTGCTCGCTGGAGTCCCCAAAGTCGCCATCCTGATTGAAGTCCATCCAGCCATGCAAGTACGCGGATGTTCCGGTTGCGTTTGTCAGTGTGACCAGGAAAGTATTATCGTTTCTGCCGCGAACCAGTGGTCGCGCAAGAATCACGCCGTCTTCGTCATCGACGACCACGTTATTTGCGTCGAGCGTGCCTGCCAAATCATCACCGTTCGCCCCGGCGGATGGTTGTCCATCTCCCTCCGCATCCCAATTCGAACCGAGCATCAATCCGGACACAAATCCGTGGGCAGCACCAGCGTTTACCTTTAAAGTACCGTAAGTCGATGGAGCATCGCCATAGTCCACCACGGATCGGTTACCGAAATTGAGGCCGGCAATATTACTATTATCGATGGTCGGATTACCGGTCAACGTTAACGTGTAACCAAAATCTCCAGTTACCAGCCTGCCGTCGGGCGAAGTTCGAACAATCGCACCTGGCAGCGATTGAATAAACCCAGGTTCGATTACTTCGCGTATCGAATAGGTTCCCGGACCTGGGAAATTAAACGTATACGTTCCATCTGCGCCAGTTCGAGTCGAAGGTTCGCCAATGTCGATGCGTTTATCACCATCGGTATCGATATAGATCCACACACCTGGAATACGAGGTTCTGCTGGTTGAGCAATACCATCACCGTTGAGATCGTCCCACTTGAATCCAGTTACTCGAAGGTCCAGTTGCTCGAATCCAAAATCGCGTCCGGTGACGACTTGATTGGTGGCCACGGTAACGGAGTGGGTACCGCTGGCGGGAGCTACACTACGGAAACCGCTGGCGGGCATACTTCGAATATTGTAGGTGCCAGGTGATAACAGCAAGCTATACGACCCATCACCGCGCGACGAGGTACTGGGCTCGTTGGATGTAAACAGGCGGTCACCGTTCAAATCGGCGAATACCGTCCAGCCGGCCAGACCTGGTTCGCCAGAGTCACGCCTCAAGTTCAGGTTCCTGTCGTTGTAGACAAAACCTTCCGAGCGTCCGCCTTGCTGTCCAGTCGTCAAAGCGTAGGAAATGATGTTAAGAGAATCATTCACGCCACCGCCAAGAAATGGCGTTGCCGAAGTATTAGCATAAGTGTCCGAAATGAATTGGAGAGGTTCGTCATCCGCAGTTCCAAAGAAATTGTCGCGTCCAACCCCAGCGTCAGTTCCCGCATTGGTTGGAACTTGGTCCATGATTGTGTTGACGCCATTCAATGCCTGCTGGTGCAACGCTCCAAGTACGTGACCAACTTCGTGCGCTGCGGTTACCGCAATCGACTCGGCGATCATCTCCAAACGACGAACATTTGCATTCACCGGAACTGCGGATGTCGTCAACTGATGCACATCATGAAATACTAGCACAGTTTCTTCGTGCGCATAGTTTCCAGGATCGATTCCCTGCGCGATCCCAAACAGCGAATTGGCAGCTAACCCAATGTCTGTTCCAGACTGGCCAAAAATCACGCGCGTGACGTTGGGCAGTCCCCAAGGATCTGCATGATCTTTGCTATTGAGAATTTGTACTCCAAAATTTTGATTCCTGCCGTTGGCTCTTACGAAGTCAAACTTGGATTGTATGCGTCGCGTGAGTGCGTCAATAAATGCGCCCTCATCGGAAACTTGCAATCCATAGCCGGCAAGCGAAGATGACAGTGGTTGCAGCCGTGCGGTCCCCGAAGCAGCTCCAGCAGGAATTAACGAATTGGGGACAAACGCTCCGTTAAAATCAAGAAACAGTACCTGTTGGTTGCCGGCAACCGCGCTCTCATATGAGCTGCGATAAACCCGGAAGCTGGCGACGTAGCTGGCCAAGCCAGTGGCGGTTGTGGCTACGTCTGCGATTCGAAATAGATATCTGCCGGTGTTGGCGATTACATAATTGAAGGCGGCAATACCGGTACCAGCATTCGTGCCAACTGCGGTTAGCGGATTTTGTATTGGATAGGAGATACCAAACGAGCTCGCCACAGTCGAAGTCGCGAGTTCGCGAACCCTGGAGTCAAACAAGGTCAACGTGCCGGGACGTCCGGTTCCACCGACTAGGCGAGCGTCGAGAATGTCTCCCGACTGCAGGTCAAACGCGACGTATTCTTCGTCCGAAAATCCAGACATAACTCCCGTGTAATCGACCCCGGAAAAACCGGCTGGTCCAAAACCCAGCGGTAAGAACTGTGCGAAAATAGTAGCGTTGTTTGGCTCAACTTCTTGGATGGCCTGGGTACTGTTGGAAAATCCTTCAGCCGCTTGTCGAACACCGCCAGTTGCCAAGGACCGCATGTAGGCCACAGTTTCTTCGCGGGCTTCCGCTGAAATAAACTTGCCTGTTGCAGCCACGGTATCGGCTGTTAGTAACCCCGCCATCAATTGTCGGGATTCCAGTTGTTCGACGAACTGCAAGTGACGTACGTTTTGCCGCTTCTTCTTGCGTGCGAGTGACTTACGACGAGCTAACTTGCCGAACAATCCAGTCTTGCGAGACTTCACTTGTCAGTCCTCTTAAAGATCTAACCGGCCTGAATGACTGTGGAAAAGCAGGGGTGTCAGGGTGTTGCAAAAGTAGGTCTGGTTTCATCCAACCAGTCCACCAATTGCCTCTCAGAAAATTCGCGGCCGTCCAATAATGGCCTTACCGTGAACCTAGATAAGATACACAGCCTGGACAAAGGGCAAGCTCGATTCTAATTCCGTTCCCTAATATGTCAACGAACCGCATTGCTTCTCAGACGGTCCATCCATTTGCCAAGTTCCTAATTTGGACCAGATTTTGTAAGACAACCCACTCCCGACAAAGCAATCGCACGGATATCTTTGTGAGAACATGCCTCCATTATGGGTGGTAAGTTAACTAACTTGAACCCGCGTGGTTTTCTGGGATTACGATGAGCCCTCTTTCGATGAGTGAATTCGACCTGCCGAGTTTGACAGAGATCGCTGAAGAGTTTCGCGAACTCGAAGACGGTCCGGAACGAATTCAGTACTTGATCGATCTAGGTGCGTCTTTGCCAGCACTTCCGGAGGACCAACTCACCGAAGCCAATCGAGTTCAAGGATGCCAAAGCAACGTCTGGCTAGTCGCGCGCCGATCGGAACAAATACCGCCGAGAATCGAACTGCGAGCGGACAGCGATGCACCGATGGTCCGCGGCCTGGTGGCTGTTTTGTTGTCCGCTTATTCAGGCAAGACCACCCGAGAAATTATCGAGTTTCCAGTCGATCAGCTATTTGATCAGCTAAAACTGCGATCATTTCTTTCGCCGATGCGAAGCAATGGACTGCACGCGATGGTAGAACGCGTCCGCTCGTTTGCGAAATTGCTCGACCAGTCAACTCTGATGCAGCCGCCGAGTAATGTTCCCTCAGAGAACTTGGTAGCCAGCTACGGCTCTCGCAGTCGAGCAAATCAACCGATCGGTGCGGAAGAGCTGATGAAAATTCGGCAGGACTTTCCGATTCTCAACACTAAGAATGCAGACGGACGGCAAATCGTTTATCTGGACAGTGCGGCATCCAGCCAACGACCTCGCCAGGTAATCGCTGCCATCACCGAAGTGTATGAGCGGCATTACAGCAACGTTCATCGAGGTGGGCATTTATTAGCGGCACAGACTACTGAACTATACGAAAATTCTCGCGAGAAAGTCCGTAGCTTCATCAATGCGAGCGAGAAGTGCGAGATCATTTTTACCTCTGGAACCACCGCGTCGATCAATCTCGTGGCGCGCAGTTGGGGTGATGCAAACCTTGCCAGTGGTGATGAAATTTTGTTGACGATGATGGAGCATCATTCCAATATCGTCCCCTGGCATCAGGCCGCGAAGAGAACGGGGGCGAAAGTCCGTTTCGCGCCGCTGACCGGCGACTTTGAACTATCGATGGATGCTTTGCGAGCCATGTTATCCACTCGAACCAAGATCGTTTGCGTTACCGGTGTGTCCAATGTGCTGGGAACTATCAACCCGTTGAAAGAAATCGTGGCGGCTGCAGCTCAAGTTGGCGCCAGAGTACTAGTCGATGCAGCTCAAAGCATCACGAGTATGCCGCTAGACGTGCGCTCGCTCGATGTGGATTTCGTGGCTTTTAGTGGCCATAAAATGTTGGGGCCGTCGGGCGTCGGTGTCTTGTATGGCAAACAGTCACTGCTCGAAGCAATGCCCGCGTATCTCGGTGGTGGCAGTATGATACGCACGGTCACTACAGAAGATTTTACTCCGGCGTTATTGCCAGCGAAATTCGAAGCCGGCACGCCGCCAATCGTGCCCGCGATCGGACTTGGGGCAGCGATCGACTATCTCAACCAAATTGGATTGGAACGTATTCACCATCATAAACCGGTGTTGACTCGCCGAGCACAGGAACTGCTGGCCGAGATTCCTGGAACACGAATTTTCGGTCCAGCGATCGAAAAACGGAGTGGCATCGTCTCGTTCAATATCGACGGTATCCACGCCGATGACCTATCCAAAGTTTTGGATTCGCAGGGAGTCGCGATTCGGGCAGGCAATCATTGTGCTATGCCTCTGCATACACAACTAGGAATCACAGCCAGCGCACGTGCGAGTTTCTACGTCTACAACTCATTCGATGACGTCGAGCGGTTCGTTGACGCAGTACGAGCCGCGGTCAAAATATTTCGTCGTTGATTGATTTACGGCAGCACGATGCGTTGGGCGTTTTGACTGGCTAGCCACGATTCGCTTCGCGGCTCCAAAGAAACTGCGGAACACTGCCAATGCAATATTGCGTCAACCGCATCCGCGGCATTAGATCTGCGAATTTCAACACGCATCCCTGATGGAGTTTGTTGCGCGACGGTAGCATCGAATTCCATCGGTTCGCATTCCAATTCAATCTCGACCTCGCCGACGATCGCTGGACAGAAGCCGATAATGACCGTTTCCGTCTTTTGTCCGGCTGAAAGTGTCAGCTTGACCCAGCCTGCATGGAATGTTCGTCCCTCTGGGTCTATTCCAAGCGATGTGGCGCGTAGTTCGTTGCCACATACTGTCGGAGTGCATTCGTTCGTCTGATCGTCGCATTCGCTACAATCTGGTACGTCAGAATCCGCCGCCGCGACTTGGGTTTCCTCGGGCAGAACCGATGCTTGGTAGTTGTTCGTAGACCCATCACGCAAATTCCGGCTTCGATCAATAAGTTGCACATACCAGCCGATCAATCTTGAACGCCAATCCGTCCTGCGAAGAAGAAACTCAGTAACTAGCCAAATTTCAAAGATGATAACCAGCAAGACCAGGACAATACTTCCGACGATACTGTGGACTTGAATTACAAGAAATCCCAACCAATGGAGCGCGGCTGCACAGCCAAAGCACCACGTTAGCCAAGGTGCGAGAGTTTCTTCAAGTTCATTTAGTTTAGAAGTACTCTTATCACCAACGCAGGGCGTTGAAGCACGGGGGTACGACGATGTCAAACGCTGTAACGCGAGATTGGCGGCGACTAAACCAAAGCCGGCAAGCAAAACAGTTGGTGACGAAATATTGGAAACTTGTGGGTGGTTAATTACGGCAAACGACCAAACCAAAATTGCTAACAGTGCCCACACGATTGCGAGTAATAATCCGCAAGGTATTCGCAACGCATTACCAGTATTCACTGATCAAGCCTACTCCATTTCTTCCAGCTTAGATTCCGGCAATCGGACGTCCCTGCCGCGATTAGAATTGGAACATAATCGGAATTTCAGCCAAGTCGGACAAAGCTCAACATTAGCCGTGCCTATGTTGGGCTTTCATTGCTTTTGGTCGTGCGCGACCGCTGCGGGATAAACCCAACAGCAAAGCAAATTAGCATCGTCGTCCAGAAAATCCAGAATTCAGGGCTGTGGATATCGTGGAAGTCGATGGCATGGGGATGCTCTTTTGTATTGAACCCCCAATCCAAAAGCAATTTTGCACCGATCACTATTACCAAGAGATAGGCAGCGACTTCGAAACGCGGAAATCGTTCCAGCACTTTGATAAACAGCGACGCAGCCACTCGCATCAATACCAATCCCAACATGCCACCGAGTACTACCACCCACAGCTTGGGATGAAACTGATGTTCGTTAGGGTTCGGTCCAACCAGCGCGATTGCTGCCAAGATGGAATCGACGGCAAAAGCGATGTCGGTTAACTCGATTACCGCAACCGTTTGCCAGAAATTCATGGAAGTAAACGGCTTGCCGGGTGGCGGATCTTGAATATCCATTGGGATTGGTATGCGAGCGTTGATCTCGTCCGCTGCTTCCTCCGGACTGATTGGCAACCCGGAAGCCTCGTGGACGAGTATGGGGCGTCCCTTTTCATCCAACCGAATAACTTCTGTATCTTTTTCCTTGGACTCGAAGAACAGGTGTTTTAGGGCAATGTAAATCAGATACCCTCCGCCGATCAACTTGACGAACGTCCAGCTCAGCAGAAATTGAGCGACGGCGATCGCGGCAAAACGAAAAACGAAGGCGCCGACCAATCCATAGGTCAGCGCCAGCGTTTGTTTTTCCTTCGGCACTCGTCGCGCGAGCAACCCCAAGACGAGCGCGTTGTCGATCGACAACACTCCCTCCAAGACGATCAGGATGCCGATATTGAAGAAGTCACCATTATCGAAGGTTTGATCGAACATAGTAGTGTTACCTACCGCCCTGGGGTGTGATTCTAGAGATTTCCGTTACTGGGGCACTCGTCATACTCGTCGAGGCAGCAGTGAACTAAGATCCCAAAATAGCTCGCTGCAATAAAATCACCACAACTCCTGCCAAATAGCCAGCCAGAGCCCAAGTACCAATTTTCTTGGCATACCAAAGGAAGTTGATCTTTTCGAGTCCCATGGCCGCTACGCCTGCTGCGGAGCCAATAATCAAGCAACTTCCGCCGGTTCCGGCGCAGTAGGCCAACAGCATCCAAAATGGGTCATTCTCCGGCATCGTATACATTTCGATACCAGCGGCAACCAGCGGCACATTATCAACCACCGCAGAGATTAGACCGATGGCGACCGCGACAATATCGCGATTTCCCAAAGTTTGGTCCATCCATTGAGCGGCCGCAGTTAACACGCCCATCGCACCTAGGCAGCCCACGGCCAGCAAGATTCCTAAGAAGAACAATATGCTCGACATATCCACTCGTCGCAAAGCCGCAAGGACTCCGGTACTACTGCGAGTTTCTTCGTCCAGCGTGTGGCTTACAAATTCGGAAACGACCCACAAGATTCCTAGTGCCAGCATCATGCCCAAGTAAGGTGGCAAATGTGTGACCGCTTTGAAGATCGGAACGCTGAGCAGACCTCCCAAACCGAGAATCAAGAACAACCATTGGTGCCATGGTCGAATGGAACTATCGACACCATTTTTGGTTGGCGCTGCGATTTCAACGTCGCCTTTCATACTCATCGATAATCCGATCAAGGGCACGATCAAGCAAACCAAACTGCCCACAAACAGTTGCTGCATGACCGGGACGATGCCGATTTTATGTTTGATCCACAACATTGTCGTGGTTACGTCACCGATCACCGTCCAAGCGCCTCCGGCGTTGGCCGCAATGATCACCAATCCCGCGAATTTCATGCGATCCTCGTGATTAGGTATCAGTTTCTTCAGCAGCGAAACCATCACGATCGTGGTCGTCAAGTTATCCAATACCGCCGAAAGAAAGAAGGTCAAAAAACCGACAATCCACAGCAACGTACTCTTGCGACGCGCTTTAATTCGGTTCGTTACCATTACGAAACCTTCGTGTGCATCTACCAACTCAACAATGGTCATCGCGCCCATTAGGAAGAAAAGAATGCTGGCCGTTTCTCCCGTGAGTTTTAACAGTTGCAAGTCGATAGCAAAATGCTGTTGGATATTCGCAACTTCGGCAGCTTTCGCTTCCTCTTCGAACCAATGTGGAACCGTGCCCGAAGGCAACAATTGATTCACGTTGATGATATAAAGCGACCAACAAATTACACCGATCAAAATCGCCGAGGCGGCTTTATTGATCCTCAATTGATGCTCAAACGCGATTGCTAAGTACCCAAGCACAAATACGGCTACGATTACCGTGGACATAGACGAACACCTATTAGTTTCTTCAAGAATTCAATTTGCTGTAAATATGTAAATTGCAGTAAGACGTTTGCCGTCCAGTATTGTGGAGGTGCAAACTTGCAGTTCATTCGTAATTCAAGTTCATTAAGTTTATCATGCGACGGATTATGCACGAGTCAGTGAGTGCGCGCCGTCAACGAAGTAAACGACAGGAATCGCAAATGGCGATTACTTTAATTTCAATGGCGCAGGCCTACGCTCATCCCAAGTAACGACATTGGTGAGAAGTGCCATCCTTTGATAGGTCGCGTACAGGGCACAGAAACAAGCGTCCGAATACACGAACAATTCGTTTGCTGAATGCAGATAATCTTGAAACAGGAAGAGATAATTGGACAGCGCCCCGCGGCTTGTTCGATCGATCTATGGAAACTGTTCGACGAAATCGATGCCAAAGTCTTCGATATTCCGGAACCACCATCCAAACGAGAAAGCGCGGTGCATTTCATCGGCAATACAACGCAGCAAAGCACGAACAGCAGAACTTGGCTGCAATTGTTAGCTCGTCGAAACAACATTATCATAGGACCTCGTTAGACTTTGGTTATAAAGTCCGCTCTCTGGCTGTCAAGGCCATGATTCTGGTGCTACATGCAACCTGGACTCTGCAGGATCTGACATCAGAGCAACTGATATTCGCCAGTGTTTGTTATCGCTTGAGCATTATTTGCTGGTTGGGGTTGATTCTTCGGGAGTTGCTTCGTCTGGGAACTCCGCTGGTGGGCGTTTGGGGAGAATTGGGCGGTTGGAATTTTCATCTGACGATCCAGATTGCTTCTCCGCGCCTGCCGAAACGACCTTTCCGGCCAGGAGCCGACTCGCCAGTCTGCGGCTGTGAAGCGTCCTGCGATTCGATCGACGTGATTAGCGACCGTCCAGGATTCCATCGCGCTTCGAACAAGAAGTAATACGCCATGATCGTTTCCCCCCAATACGCGATGGCTCCGCCTAGCAAGAAAACAATCAACAAAAACGAAATCGATGTGGACCTTTTGCTCATCATCGCCTCTCGTGCAATGCAGTTCATTGCGAATAAGATAAGATGGTTAAAATTGACATGCAGCACTGTAGCAGTTGCACAGCAGCGAGGCAACTTGCCGAGCAATTGGCGCTCACGATCTACGTGGACCATTCCACGATCTCGCCATTAGAAAACGCGCGCATTTCGCGTTCTGATCGACAGAGCAGACGTCCTTGCTGATCAATGCCTTCGCAGCGCCCAATGAATTCCGATTCAGCAGGAATGCGCACGCGCACCAAGCGATCGGTCAGCAGTGATCGATTGTTTAATTGAATGAACCAATCCTCGCTTCCCATGCTCCAGGCTCGCAGCCAATCGCGCAAACTTGTGATTATCTCTAAAAACAACTGTTCGGATTGGAAACTCCCAGCTCCTGCGGACGAGATGCAAATGGCTTTGGTTTGCAAATCTGATGGGGCACTACTCCAATCAACGTCAACATTCAGTCCGATTCCGATCAACCAAAACGGTTGGCCGCTTGCAGAACTGTGCGCCAACGATTCGATCAATATTCCACCCAGTTTTCGCTGAGCGAAATAAAGATCATTTGGCCACTTGAGTTGAATCGACAGGCAGGGTGCAAGCTTCTCAACCGCCTCGCAGACGGCCACGCCACTGACCAACGAGAGCAGTTTTTGTTGAGCAATTTCGTCGGGCAAATGATCTTGAGAGATGGCGAGCGTCATCATTAGGCACCCGCTGGGCGACCACCACCGATTGGCCGAACGGCCTCGGCCGTGTGTTTGTTGGTCAGCTACGAAAACAGCAGGCAACAAAGGATGGTGACAGTCACAGAATCGTCGGGCGAAATTACTGGTGGAATCAATCTCAGTAAACCATTCGCAATGCTGAATCCAGCCTTGGTTTATAACGGAATCGATTGCCTGCGCTCGAATAAGCCGCGGTTGCATGCAGGAAAACCTCGCATGTTGATCATGCACGTAATTACAAAGATGCCAATTGTACGGCCAAACAAGCTGGCAGAGTTGCCATCACACCGTCGTTTAGACCGACGCGAGCTCATTTGACAAACTAACCTTGTGCATGGCTATTGAAATAATTCAAGACATTCGACGTTGGCAAGAAATCCGTAGCGACTGGGAACGTTTGGCCAAGCATAACGCAATGTTATGCTTTGACTGGATGTTTGGCTGGTGGCAAGCGTATGGCGCCGGTTGTCGCTTGCACATTGTTGTAGTTCGTGACGCAGCCGACAACATCGTCGGGATCGCGCCTTGGTACGAACATTCGCCTGAGGGCGCCGCCTCCGTGCGATTCCTAGCGTCGGGTAAAGTATGCAGCGATTACTTGGAAATACTGGCTGTAGAATCGGAACGAGCCTACGTTCATCAGTCAATCGCCCAGCATTTGCAGCAGCACTTTGGTCGTTTTTCGTCGAATACTTTTGCTCAGGGCGTTTATGTCGAAGGCATGCGGACTGAGTCTCCGTCGATCCTTCATTTTTTTGATGAGATAAAAGACCGAGGATTCCTGGTTCGCACTCGAGCGCTGGGGAACTGCTGGCGAGCTGAACTGCCCAAGTCGTGGGACCAGTTTGCGAGAGGATTAACTGGCTATCGCCAAAAAGCCAACAAAGCGATCCGTAATATGGCCAACGGTACGATCCACGCTCGAGAGATTAACGATTCGCGGTATGCCGACCAGGGACTGGCCATTCTCAAGTCACTGCACCTGATGCGCCGCTCCGTGGTTGGCGATCAAGGCTGCTACGCGGACTCGCGATTTGAGAGCTTCCTTCAACTTGCCATTCCACCCATGTTGGATTCAGGAAAGGCAAGATTTGTTTACCTGGAGACTGATGGGCGCCCGATCTCCATCTTGCTGTTGCTTGTGTCAGACACGTGGATTGCCCATTATCAATCTGGCATGAATCCTGACGCATCTAGCTTGGAACCAGGCCATGCGTCGGTTGTGCAAAGCATCCACCAGGCCATTCAAGATGGATTTGCGGATTACGATTTTCTCAGAGGCGATGAACCCTACAAGAAGCGTTGGTCGGCAATCCCAGTAACAATCTCAAAAGCGTGGTTGGTTCCTCCGACCATTTGCGCGCGAGCCACGTTCCTGCTAAAAGAAAACGCCATCTTTTGGCGCAACGCATGTCGTGGAGCATGTTCGCAGCAAGCGACGTGATCTTTATCTAGCGCATATGCTAGAATTCGTCAGGAATCTAGTTGGACATCGCTACTCGGTCGCATCCTTGGTCATAGGCTACGATGTTTTTCAAGCAAGTTCCGACCATCGCTTGAAGAGAAGTCAATCCACGGCCAAGCCATGACTGTTCGCCGCCCTAAACTGTATGCGGACTACTCTCGTGCAGCTATATTGCAGATGTACGGAGATTTTTTTCGATTTTTCTGCGACTCTCGATTCGCCGTAAATGACAATCTGGTCCTGCACTTTCACACACTCTCGCAATCGGATCAAGTGGCGGCTACTTTCAGTAATGCTAACGCTATTGGACTTAGATTCTCAACCTTGGAGTTATTTGGCCAAACTCACGACGAGCTTGACCTAATATGGCAACCCATTGGAATGGGACCATTATTCGCTGAAGGTGATTGGTTCAGCCTACAACATCATCTGTTCATGAGGCTAACACCTGATACGGAATTCAACTACTGGGGTTGTGCAGAACCTACGTGTATTCAATGGCTCTATTGTAAGGATAAGTCGTCTAACAACCCAATGGCAATGCTCGCCGAGTTGGAACTGGAGGAAACAGCTTCCCGAGAGAAATGGGCTAAATTTGGCGGCTATGAAGGATGGTCCGTTACAGTCAACGAAGCGCGGCAGTTTGTTGGTGACACGGATATCGACACGCTCAATCGCTTGGTCGGCGTTGCCTTCGAACGAAAGAAGTCGAGTTTTTTCATGACTCGATATAAAGGCGACTCTCTATCAATGCACGTGAACAGTCAACTCGCGTGGTTCGAGTATTCCGCAGGGTGCGATCGCCCAGAGTACTACTTGTTTCATCCTGAATTAGGAAATCCTGTTGAGGAATTCGTTTGCGAGAGCGGAATTCCACTTTATCAACCAAGATATCAGACCTGTTCGAAGGAACAAGCGAGGGAAATAATTGCTCACTATTTTCATTACGGCAATCCGTTTGCGTGCTACTCACCGTGGTTTGATCTTCCCATGATTATCCAACTTGCGAAACAACTAGGAATTTGGGAGAAGCACTAAGCCCAGCGCGGAGACTGACGGAGAACGCAGGCTCTAAAACGACAGAGCGTCACCGAACTTGTCGCGTTCGGATTGAGTCAAACGAAACATGTCGTGTATCAACTGCATATCACACGGACGTTGTTGCACTTTACGGCGCGCGAACATGCGTTGTTGAGTCGCGGTCATTACCTCGGGCGGCAAAGTAGTCATCTGACCGAACAGCCGCGCGTAATTCACGAAACTCGGTACGTTGCTGGTTACAAAGCCGTACATCATGCTGCAGACTCCGATAACCTTACCGGTGAATATTCCCGTGTTAATGGCTGTCTTGCTGTAATCACCCATCACGCAGCCCAGGAACTGCATGCCAGTGGCAGCCTTGCCGTTGGCGTACTCCATGTTCACTGCGCCGTAAGTATTCTTTAAGTCGGAGTTGCATGTTCCGGCACCCAAGTTGATCCAGCTTCCGAGATAACTGTGACCAAGAAATCCGTGATGCTGTTTGTTGCTGTACGGCTCCACTACCGACGCTTCAACTTCACCGCCGATCTTGGTTGTATGTCCAAGGGAAACGGCGTCCTTGACCGCGGCATGTTCCAAGATGCGGGATTTTTTGCCAATGTACACCGGGCCACGTAGCAACGTGTATGGCCCGACCACGGCTCCTTCATCAATCACAATCGGTCCGCCACTGGTCTCGCAGATTACATATTGTCCCAGCGATGCTCCTTCGGCTAAGAACACGCCGTCCGCTGTTTGCAAAAATCGGCCCGACTGAATGCGATGCTGCATATTTTCCGCGAACTCTTGCATGTTGGCGGATATCACATCATGAGGATAATTCATCAGCTTTAGCTTGTACGGCAAGCTTGGCAAGGAATGCACGGACAACAGCAATGATTCCATTCCAGCTCGCGAAGCATGGTTGATCGATTCCCAGTTCCAGCCAGGGTGCGCAATCGCGGCAACTTGGTCTCCATCCCAAACGACGCCCGGTCGCTCGCTACCGGTAATCAGCATGTCTCGCAACGCCGCCTGATTCTCAATGCTGGGGACCAGCCGCGCGTTTACCGCCAAACTCGGTCCACTGCGATTTCCCTGCCAAGAGTCGTCGGGGGTTTTTAAAGAACTAAGATCGGCACACTGTAGAGCTCGCAAGTAGCTGCGGAGCACACCCACCAGCTCGCCGTCCAACTCCTCCAACAAATCGAGCAAGCGATACGAAGCGACCGTGACACAGCACGCGGCGCGACCTAAAGTGATCGGCACTAGTTGATCGACCAATGAATCTTCGAAAACGAGAATGCTCACAGGCTCAGCTTCCTTGCCGCCATCTGCGGCCAAATCAGTTCGTCGACACAGCGGAGCAGCGATTTATGTTTATCGCGCACTCGACGCAGGCATCGAACCATAACCAGAAATCAACTCAGATTCCAATTCCTCGTGTGCGCGCAAGCATTCGTCAAATTCAGCGGCCAGTTTCAGCAAATCCGATAGCTCCCTCTGGGCCGTGCCACGGTACTGAGCCTCTTCTGCTTGTTCACACAGCTCGTGGATACGCAGGTAAAGCTCCTGGTGCTGGGCCCGGGCCAGAGCACTACGTTCGCTAACCACCGTCGGAACCGACCGTCCCAAATCGATATAGCCATAGGTTTCTTCCAACGAAAACTGTCTGGCCAGCAAGTCTCGCAATCGACCGAGCAGGGATACCAACTCTTTCGATGCAGACAGCGCTTCGCCCGGTTCATTGATCAACCTGCGCATATCGTGCAGCGCATGCCATAGCTCGACGTTGGCGTCCTTGACTTCTTGCAGAAACGCTCCATTGATCATCGTCCTCGAAGTACTGGCAATCGTTTTCATAAACAGACTTTCCGTGTGATTGTCCAAGGACAAACCGATGATTACAAAAAATCGATTCTATTTGATTCTGCCGTCTCAGCAACTACCCGCAGCTCTCCACCGCTCGTTCGCTGTGCATCTACAGATCGTCAAGCCGGAAGACTCGGCCCAATCGTTAAATTCGCTAACAATTACTGGACCAGCACACGACGTTTCGATTTTCTGTTGATTTGACGAGAGGATCAAGCCGAAGTTCTGCTCGAAAAATTGCTTTGGAAACACCAATACGTTATGCTCAACTCCCACAAACGCAGCGCGACCAGTACCGAAGGCAAAAAGGGCATTGGGAATGGCAGTATCAGTGTCAGCAAACGCATCTTGTGAAGAATTCCGAAGCTCATCGAAATTGATGCGACGCGAGGTTCTGCGACTGGGCGGGTTACTCGGTATGGGATTATCCTTACCGACGTTGCTTGAGCAGCGAGCTCGCGGAGCGACAGTGCAGAGCAAGACTTTCGGATGCGCCAAGCAAGTTATCGTATTGTATCTGCATGGTGGGCACCCTCAGCAGGAGACGTTTGACCCCAAACCCAATGGCCCTGCGGAGGTGCGCGGAGAGTTTGGAGTTGTCGACACCAGCATTCCCGGTGTGGTTTTTAGCGACGTGATTCCCAAGACTGCGCGATTAGCGCATCATTTGGCGGTTGTGCGATCGATGTCGCACACGAATGCCAATCACGTTACGGCCAGTTTGCCAGCATTTTCGGGACACACTCATCCAGCAGGAACACCCGAAACTGACTTTCCACCCGCAACCAACGATTTTCCTCCATTCGGCGCAGTGGTCAGTCACTTGCGCAAGGAATCCAGAGAATTGCCGGCTTGGGTTCGCATTGGTCCTCTGATGCGACGAAACAATGGAACCGTACTTCATGGCCAGGTCCCAGGGTTTCTTGGTGCGGCAAATGCCAGTTTCGCTGTCGATCAAGAATTGACTGGCAAGCAAGTTCGGATCAACGCATTGCAACAATTCGACGACTTAACAGCCGTGCGACTGTCGGCTCGTCAAAACTTGCTCCAGCAATTCGATGCAACTCGGCGGTTAATGGATCATTCAGCAGAGATACGCGATTTGCGTACGCACTATCAACGTGCTTTTTCGATGCTCACGTCGCAAAAGACTCGCGACGCTTTTGACTTGTCTGCCGAAAGCGTCAAGGTGCGAGAGCAATATGGTATGACGGAATTCGGCCAACGCTGCTTGTTGGCGCGTCGAATGGCGGAGGCTGGCGTACCAATGATCAACGTCAGCTATTGCCATACGCCTCAGGGATCGTGGGATACGCATAGTCGTCACTTCCAACAAATGCGAGATTCCCTGGGGCCAACATTTGACACGGCTTTTTCTGCTTTGATTGAAGATCTGGCCGAACGAGGCATGCTCGACGAGACGTTAGTATTTGTGAATGCCGAGTTTGGACGCACGCCCGCAATCAATTCCAACTCCGGTCGAGACCATTGGCCATTTGTTTATTCGCTTGCTCTGGCGGGGGCGGGAATTCGGCAGGGGACGATCTACGGGGCCAGCGATCATGCGGCCGCCTATCCCACCGATCGACCACACGACCCCAAAGATATGGCGGCTACAATTTACCATTTGTTGGGTGTTGATCCCGAGACGATTCTGCATGATCACGAAGATCGTCCCAGGCCGTTGATCATTGGCAAGCCGATCGAAGGAATTCTCGCGTAGAGTCTGCCTAGCAATGCAGGAAACTCGATCCTACAGAATGCGAGCAGTATGAGATGGAAAGTCGCTATTTGGCTGGCTGGGTTTTGCTCGCGCGTTTCGCAAAGCGTAAGTCCATTTCCGTGCTGCGCCACCGCAAAAATTGTTGCTCTGCGACTTCGCGCGCGATTGGGTCGGACGGTCGCGTCCCAGGAACCAAGATTTCTCCGATCGTGATTCCAACTTCTTGCCGATCGACTTGCGTGATCTGATTGCCGCTGACGACCAGGGACACACCCACGTTCGCCTCGACGATGGGTACATTGTTTTCGCGTGCGCGGCTGAGTACCGCTTCGTCCTGCTCTTTGGAACGTGAGCCATACGATGGTATGACTAAGAATTGAGCGCCGTCCAGCACCGGTATACGAGCCAGATCAGCATTCCATCGGTCATTGCAAATCAAAACACCGCAGCGTCCCAGGGGCGTGTCGAATGCTCGGCTGGTCGTGCCGAGTCGATTGAACCACCATGTGGGAGAATAGCCTTCGGCCAACTGCATCTTGTGATACTTGCCACAGATCTTTCCAGTGTGATCAATAAAAACAGCCGAGTTGAATACATCGCTGCCAATCCTCTCGGCGAAACCGAACACCAAGCACATTTGCAATTCGCCAGCGAGTCTGCGTAACCGCTCGATGACTGGATCGTCGATTGCGATCGCCACGTCCCGCATGCGCTCCGCCCGAGCTGTCCCAGAAATGATTTCATTGACAACGTAACCCTCCAGCACTCCTTCGGGAGCAACGGCAAGCTCCGCCCCTGCGCGCGCTGCGTCGCGAAACGCTTGTGCAAGCAACTGGGCGTTGCCGGCTAAGTCAAATTTCTTTGGTACGAACGAAATGGCCGCCACTTTGACTTTTCGCGGCTCCGGTTCATCCTCTGCCCACAAATCACCGATCAGTACCGAGCCCCAAACCAGGGCTATTAGCGACAATCTAGCCATCTGTACAAACTCCCAGTTAATTATTTCAGCGTTGGAATATCGCGAAACTGTCGATGACAATCAGTGCAAGTCTTGCTGATTCGCTCAAACGCGTGCGCCATGGCTGTGGTAGCTGGCAAACGAGCTCCCGAGTGCACCCATTTTTGCAGTGATAGGTAAAGTTCATTCGCGTCGTGTTCCGATTCGGTAATCAACTGATTGAACTCGGGAGATTCTTTGGCAAGGCTGTCGTGTCTTCGCAATTCGGTGAAGTGCTCCTTCAACAACAATGCATCATGCACAGAACATCGAAGGTTATTGCTCCAGCCCTGGTCGTTGTACCGTTTCAAACGGTCAAAAACGTGCTCCAAGTTGACCATCGCCTCAGCCATCACTGGTAGCTCGGCTACCTCAGGGAAACTCAATGGAACGGCGGCAAGAGTCTTCAAGTCTAATGGTCGCGCGCCCTGAGCGGCGGCATATAGCCCTTGGTAAGCGGTGCTGGTGCCCGCGAGTCTAAGTATAGGCAGCGCCTCGGATGGCTTCAGCAATCCCGCTGAGATAGACGCAACCACCGCCGCAGTGGGACTGCGATGCTTGCCGTGATGGCAATGAATGAAAATCGGCCCCTCCAAGTCACGCACGGCTTTAGCGAGTTGTTTCACTTGCTGCTGCGATATACCTTGATACGAGTGCGGAAGGTGGGCGTATCGCATGTCATATTTCCTAGCCAAACCGACATCAGGCCTTGCACCATCGACACTGAGAATCGTCTTAATTCCCAGCTTGCCCAGTTCCTGAAATGCTAGTTCACCTTCCGGTTGGCCACCGCATACAACCTTTTGATGCACGCGTATTGCATTAGCGACATGCCGGAGTCCAAGCTTGACCGGAAACGCGTTGGTTTGGCCGGCGTCTGAGGCGACGGTATGCTCGTTCGTGACAGCGCAAGTCTGATTCGCAGGTGGCGGGGCGTAAGCGAGCGAAATCCAGGCGAAGCAAATGAGCATGTTCTTGAGTATCTCTGCGATTCTCCTGAAGCAGCCCTCTCTCGCGATGAACATGGCATTATCCTCAGAACACGCACCTGAATAATGGAAACGGCTCATCTGCTTGCCGATTGACAATAGCTGCAATGATGCAACTCCCAGAGTTCGAGCTTGAACTATCCACTACTTTTACTCAATAGGCATACGCAAATCGACTGAATAACTTGTCCGGTCCCAATGGCGCCAATCATTTCGCCCGTCTTGCCCTTAAGTCCGATTTGGTCAACAGAAATACTCAGGATTTCCCCAATTCGCTTGCGAATCGCCAGCTTCCAAGGTATCAGCTTTGGACGCTCAGCGAGAATGACACAGTCGAGGTTGACGATATTCCAGCGGCTCTCTCGAACTTGGCGATAGGCGAGGCTCAACATCTCCGCAGAATCTCGACCCTTGTGAATTGGATCTGTGTCGGGAAACATCTCGCCGATGTCACCTAATCCAGCAGCGCCCAATACAGCATCCGTGATGGCGTGCAGCAGAACATCCGCGTCACTGTGCCCGACTAAGTGACCGTCAAAATCAATATCGATACCACCCAGCCGCAACGGACCTCCTGCCGCAATTCGATGCGTATCGTGCCCAAGTCCAACTCGAATTTCGGTGCTCATTTGGCGATACGTACTCAGTCGGTAATGGCAGGGTCTTTTTCACCACTGCCTCGGTCATCTCTTAAAGGTATCTGTCCAGCAATTCGGTTCGCAATTGTACCGCAAGTTGCTCATAGGAGTTTTGTACCACGGCGGCTGGTACGATTCTGGCTTTTGGAGTAGAACCCATCAACCGTCAAGCACTGATTATTGCGTTCGACAAACTGATAAACATCATGGCAATCATCGAGATTGAACAACTGAGCAAATCATATCGCGTTTATCAGAAGCGTGAAGGATTATCGTCCGCGATCCGAGGATTGTGGCGTCGCCAATATCGGGAAGTCGACGCAGTCCGAAGCATTGATTTACGAGTTGAGCAGGGTGAATTCGTTGCGTTCCTCGGTCCCAATGGAGCAGGTAAGACCACGACACTAAAGTTGCTATCAGGGGTCATTTACCCAACCAGTGGTACGGCGCGAGTCATGGGCTACGTTCCTTGGGAGCGCAGCAACGAATACCGCCGCCGATTTGCCTTGGTAATGGGCCAAAAGAACCAGTTGTGGTGGGACCTTCCAGCTCAAGAGTCGTTCCGCTTGCATCAGCAGATCTATCGTATCGAATTAGAGCAATTCAAGAAAACGCTGGCAGAATTAACCGATTTGTTATCAGTTGGAGAACTCTTGGGGCGCCCCGTGCGTGAATTGTCACTGGGCGAACGGATGAAAATGGAACTGATTGCGGCGCTGTTGCATTCGCCGGAAGTCTTGTTTCTCGACGAGCCTACGATTGGCTTGGACGTGGTGGCGCAACATAACATCCAGCAGTTTCTAAAATATTATCAACAACAACGACAGATCACGATCCTGCTGACCAGCCATTACATGAAAGACGTCGCCGCACTCTGCCGCCGTGTCGTAGTAATTACTAGTGGAGCGATCAAGTACGATGGCTCGTTGGTCGGTGTGATCGACAAATTCAGCGGTTCAAAAATACTTCGATTGCTACTTGCCGCTGGGCAGTCATCCGATGGATTGGAGCGATTTGCAGAGGTCGAATCCATCGACCTACCGAAAGTCGTGTTGCGTTGCCGGCGCGGTGAAATTCCCAAGATGCTTAGCAGCATCCTCCAGCAGTATCAAATCGAAGACGTGGCCGTTGAAGACCCTCCGCTGGAGCAAGTAATCGCTAATTTGTTTGAGCACGCAGCGTCCGATTCGAGCAATCAAGTGTCGCTATAACAACCGATTTTTTCTATGCTAGCGATTGAATTAAGAAATCGATGCATCTGCTGGTGGATGATTCTGCGTATTGCGCTCGAGGAGCGATTGGTCTATCGTGGCGATTTTGCGTTGGGCACTCTGATGCGATTCTTGCCGATCATTACCCAAATATTCTTGTGGTGGGCAGTCTTTCAATCAATTGAAGGACGCATGGCGGGGTACTCGTTCGAGGACATGGTGGCCTACTACTTGCTTTCCATGTTAGCCCGTGCGTTCTCGAGCATGCCTGGATTGGCCTCAACCGTGGCCCGCCAAATCCGCGATGGCGAGATTAAGAAATTCATCATTCAGCCGGTCGACTTGATCGGCTTTATGCTTCTCGGCCGGGTAGCGCACAAAATTGCGTATTACACAGTTGCGACGGTACCATTCGCGCTGGTTTTTTTCTTGTGCCGAGGCTATTTCACTGAAGGCTGGCCACCGGCGATTGTGGTGGGCGCTTTTATTGCATCGCTAGTGATGTCGTTTCTGCTTGGTTACTTTATCGATTTGTGTATTGGGTTAATTGGATTTTGGTTTCTCGAAGTTAGTGCATTACTTTTTGTCTACATGTTGCTGAATTTTTTCCTCTCCGGACATATGTTTCCGCTCGATTTGCTGGAACAACCCTGGCGAAGCTTGGTAGATTTTCTTCCGTTGAAATACCTAGCGTATTTCCCAGCAGCGATATTCCTCGGAAAAATTCCTCAAGATCGATTGGCCTTTGAGCTGGCAATTGAAGTGGCCTGGTTAGTCGCCTTTATCGGCTTAGCGCGATGGCTGTACGCGCGCGGTTTGCGGCGCTATAGTGGCTATGGTGGATAATGAAAATCGCGAAATCGGTAGAACATCCAAACTATATTCAAGTATTTGCAACGTTTGCGAAAAACTCGCTGATTCGCAACATGATGTTTCGCACTAATTTTGTTCTGGAATCGATTTCCAGTGCCTCGTGGGCATTGATGAACGTGGGCTTTTATCTGATCGTATTCGAGCACACCAATTCCATTGGTAGAGATACAGGATGGGAGAAATATGAGTTCTTCGTGTTTCTTGGAACTACATGGTTAATCAATGCGATCGTACAAGCGTTCTTCATGCCCAACGCGGAAGAGTTCAGCGAACTTATTCGGACCGGTGGATTAGATTTCGCTCTGCTCAAGCCGATCGACACTCAGTTCTTAGTCTCGTTTCGCAAAGTTGAATGGTCGAGTCTGGCCAACGTCTTATTCGGCTTGGTATTGCTGGCGTATGGTGTCAGCCATCTTGTCGGTCGTTCCACTCATCCATGGCAGATAGAGCCGATCACTTGGTTGCTCTACCCAGTTTTTGTTTTCTGCGGTGTAACGATTCTATATAGCTTGATGACGTGCCTGGCAGCGACGAGCATTTGGTTGGGACGCAATCAAACGTTGTATGATTTCTGGTTCTATATCACTAATTTCTCTCGATATCCAAGCGAAATCTATGAAACTGGCTGGGGGCTTCCTTTGTGGGGAATTTTTACTTTCGCGATTCCAGTATTGGTAGTAGTCAATGTTCCCGCTCGACTCCTGGCTCAACCGCTTACACCTAGATCGCCCAGTGAATGGGCTTTGGCCGCCTACACGCTATTGGCCACAGTTGCATCCCTGCTAGCAAGTCGTTGGGTTTTCCAAAGGGCATTGCGGTCATACCGCAGCGCAAGCAGTTAGGCGAGCGGCGTTGGTAAACTCGGTTCTGCCATAGTCCCCAAATTCTACTGCACTTGAATCAAAGTTGGCCGCAGTGTTTGCAATTCAGTCGAACCTGGAGCGCGCTTGCGGAGTATTTAGTTTTCGCTAACCCGCAATCTCGACCTGTTTTTTCAGCTTCGCCAGAAAGGTCAGTTGAATCAGAGCCGATTCCATCAATTCTCGGGCATTTCCAATCCGAAAGACTATCTATCCAATCTCGTTTGGCATTATCGACGGTGGTTTTGAACGAATTGGGTTCAACGCATAGATATCATCTAAGGGCGAATAGAGTTCAGCTTTCCGTTTGAACCGAGTTCCTGAAGTGGTGGTATCGATAAGAACCGCGGAGGGGTGTCCAGTGCCTCGTCTGTCGATCATTATTCCCCATCGCGACAACAGTTTGCGAATGGAAGAGACGCTGATTTCAGTTCTTGAGAATCGGCCAAACAACTGCGAAATTCTAGTCGCTCATGACGGTTCGTATCGCGACCAATACGATCTCGCCAACGAAGTTGTCTTCGTTCAAGCAGAGCCAGGAAGCGGATTGGTGCGACTGATCAACGAGGCGACGTTTGCTTCCTGTGCTCCTGTTGTCAGCCTTACCATGGATGGAGTCTGTGTAAGTAATCGCTGGGCGGAATCGGCTCTCCATCATTTCGAAAACGAGGAAGTCGGCGCGGTTGTTCCGGAAACTCAGCTTCAAAATGCTAGCAACTCCAAGTTTCATGGCATTCATGCTGGCTGTATGACTGGTAAGCAATACAACCGATCTGGCGATCTCAATCGAGTCTCCACCAAAACTCGCTATATCGGACCAAGTCTAGCCTACGGATTCTATCGCCGCAAAGCTCTCCTTGCGCTCGGCGGTTGGTGTGAAAGGCTGGACTACCAAGTGGCGGACATTGATATGGCGTTTGCTCTAGCGGAATTAGGATTTTCCAGCGTGGTTGAACCTGACAGCCAAGCTCGTGCCGCCGATGAAGCAATCAACTCAAAGTTGACAATGCAATCGCACAGGCAGATAGCGACAATTCTGCTGGCTTATCAACAAATAGATAACGGCTGGCGTTCCACTGCCTACCAGGGATTGCATCAAGTAGTGCGCGGTGGATTCCTACCCAAGAGCTGGATAGATGCGCTCGCATGGTGCCGTGGAATGCAAGATAATGTTACCGCTGCAAACCTGATATCGCGCATAGAGATGGCTCGCCGTGAACTCCAGATGCGCAACAAACCTGTCGACGACATTCCACTGTTAGGTAGAAGTCGAATCGCGGTAGGATTGAATGCTGCAAACGTTGCTCCCGCCCGCCGAGCAGCATAATTGAGTACGCTAATTGCTAGCAACTGTGCGGCGAAACTGAGCAACTCGGGCAGATGGCGTTGATCGCGTCAATCAACTGACGAAAAAAGCCGAGTTGCTTGCGATCGAACAACATTCGCAAACGTGGCAAATGAGCCAGTTCGGGCTCATTGGATTCTTCTGGCATGGCAGCAATCTGTTCTATGCTACCTTCCACCAAAATATGTCTAAATCGTTCGTTTAAGTTGTATAATTGCTCGTCGGAAAGCTGTTGGTAAATGCGCAGTACCAAGTAGTCGTTCACGTAGCGCATGCTGTGGTACACGCGATAGAAATTTAACACTTCTTCGACCGCCGCACTGACGCTGTCGGTGATTTTGAACAGTGATTTATCCTCATGACTGATCCAGCCTGGCGCGAGCAACTGTTGATCGATGAATTTAGCAAACTCGGCCCACAGTGTTCCGCCTGGCTGATCCAGCAGCACCATTGGGATCATCGTTTGCTTACCAGTTTGCAACAGAGTGAGCACTTCCAGTGTTTCGTCAAACGTGCCAAAACCACCAGGTAAGCAGATCACGGCACTGCACTCTTTCACGAACATCAGTTTGCGTGTGAAAAAGTACTTGAGTGTGACCAGTTTGGGATCGCCGTCGATAATTGAGTTCGCACGCTGCTCAAATGGCAGCAAAATATTCAATCCCATGGACAAGTCTCGACCCGCCCCGACGTGGCCGGCTTCCATAATACCGCCACCGGCACCGGTTATTACCATCCAGCCGTGTCCAGCCATTGCGCGTCCCAATTCCACTGCCTGGTGGTACGCGGGATGACTCGACGCAGTACGTGCCGATCCAAAGACCGTAACTTTGCGCCGACGACGGTACGGTTGAAAGACCTTGAAGGCATAGCGAAGTTCGCGCAAAGTACGATTGAGGATCTTTAGATCCCCGCGTGTGGTTCCATCGGTGGCCATGCGAGCGATAGTCCGCTGCATCATGTCCAGCAAATCGCCATGTTCGAGACTGCCGGGAGATTCGTCCGCAGGTTGCGGACGCTCCTTTTCGTCCTCGCCTTGGGCCTCGGGGAATCGTTGCAGGTCGTCGGTGTTCATTGGGATATTTTTTGCGAATAGTGAATGGCGAATGTTTAAGGGGGAAGGATGAACAACGAAGGGTTTGCCATTCGCTATTCGCCATTCACCCTTGCTCATTCGAAACGGAAAAGTCTAGCATACAGCACACAGTGCAAAGAAATTGCCGCAAAAATCCGAACTCTATCACCATGAAGTGTCTCTGTGGCCTTTGTTTCAACCTGCATAATCGCCAAAATCGTGCAGCCGAGCAAAGATAGCGAGCCACGCCGACCTTGGTATCTTGAATAATTACCTGGCGTTGCGTTGGCCGCGTAAATACTGACTTGCGATTTCATCCTAAATACAACCTACGCGTAGATTTGGACACCTGTGCCAATGTTTCAGGCAGTGACTACGGACGTGAGCTTTCCCGATCAAGAATTGCGTATTCTCGATTTTTGGAAGCGAGAACAGATTTATCAAAAGTCGTTAGCTCAACGGGCAAGCGCGCCGGCGTTCGTGTTTTACGAAGGGCCTCCCACAGCCAATGGGATGCCGCATCCTGGCCACTGTTTAACTCGCGCCATCAAAGATCTGTTTCCACGCTATCGGACCATGCGCGGTTATCGTTGCGAGCGCAAGGCCGGTTGGGACACGCACGGTTTGCCAGTCGAAGTCGAGGTTTGCAAAGAGCTAGGCATCCACGGCAAAGATGAGATAGAGAAGTTCGGCGTCGAACCTTTCATTCAAAAGTGCCAGCAAAGTGTGTGGCGTTACATGCGCGAATGGGAGCGGTTGACCGAACGCATCGGTTTTTGGATCGACCTTAGTCAAGCGTACGTAACCTATCATCAGAGTTATGTCGAAAGCGTGTGGTGGTCGCTGAAGAACTTGTTTGATCGCGACCTGCTGTACCGCGGGCACAAGATCGTCTGGTGGTGGGCGCAAGGTGGAACGGCGTTATCTAGTGGCGAAGTCGGACAAGGTTATCGCGAAGTAGCGGACCCCAGCGTCTTTGTGACTTTTCCGCTAGTGGACCACGCGGGCACTTCGCTGGTCGTGTGGACCACGACACCTTGGACGCTGCCCAGTAACATGTATGCTGCGGTACATCCTGACGTCGATTATGCAATCTGCGTTGATGCAAAGGCTAACGAAAAATTGGTCGTTGCTGATGCGCTGGTTGACGCATTGGCAGAGAAGTCGAAACGCGAATGGGTGAAGGAGCGAGTCGTAAAGGGAAGCGAACTAGTCGGTTTGCGCTATCGACCGCCCATGGACTACTACAGCTCTCGCCTGTCCAGCGACATCGGAGTACTGGCACACGGCGGAAGTCGACAGCATTTGTACTGGAGAGTTGTTCCAGCCGACTTTGTCACGCTCGACAGCGGAACAGGCTTGGTTCATATCGCCCCAGCATTTGGTGAAGTGGACTACGAAATTCTCCAAACCGAACGTGTGCGATTTAGTGACTCAGGTGCTAAACCCGTGCTCCTCAACGCTGTAGGACCGGATGGTAAATTCACGTCCGACGTACCCGAGCACGCCGGCACGTGGGTCAAGGATGCTGACCGGTCCATCATTCGGCAACTTCGAGAAAGCGGCCGCCTGCTGTGGCAAGAACAATACTTGCACGATTATCCATTCTGCTGGCGCGCCGAGCAGGACCCCTTGATCCAATATCCTCGCGAAAGTTGGTTTATCCGCACGACGCGTTTTCGCGATCAAATGCTGGAGAACAACCGTCAAATTGGCTGGTCACCTGAGCATATTCGCGATGGTCGTTTTGGCAATTTTCTGGAGAGTAACGTCGATTGGGCGCTGTCGCGCGAGCGATATTGGGGAACGCCGTTACCTATCTGGGTGTGCGAAAAAACTGGCAAAATGGAGGCGATATCCAGTTATACCGAATTGCTCAGCAAACCGGGCGTACAGGGGACCGAAGTATGGTCCAATGCCAAGCTAAATAATCCCGAATTGGTCGACGATTTGCGAGTCCATAAACCGTATATCGACGCGATCACCTACTCTTCACCGTTTTCGTCCGATGCTCGCATGCAACGCGTTTCGGAAGTTATCGACTGCTGGTATGACAGCGGTGCGATGCCGTTTGCGCAGTGGGGCTACCCGCACTCTGGACAAGTTGAGTTTGCAGACCAGTTTCCAGCCGATTTCATCAGCGAGGCAATCGATCAAACGCGAGGTTGGTTTTATAGTCAACTCGCGATCAGTACCATGCTGTTTGGACACGGTAACTCGCAAACAACCGCTGCTCCAAAGAGCGCCGCGGCGCCGATCAGTTACCCGCATCCGTTCCGGAACTGCATCGTTTTGGGACTCATGCTCGCCGAATGGTACGAGAATAAAGAGGATCAGCGACAACGATTTCTCAGCGAGGATGATGCCAAAGCCAATTGCTCGGCCGGCTACGTTAGCAAAATCGGCAAAATGTCCAAGCAATTGCGCAACTACCGCAGTCCGCAAGAAATTTTTGATACGCACGGAGCCGATGCGCTACGCTGGTATTTCTTTGCCAGCCAGCCGCCGTGGAATTCGATTATCTACAGCGAACGAGCCATTCGCGATAGCATTCCTGAGTTCATGCTACGCATGTGGAACGTGTTGAGCTTCTTCACGATCTACGCCGAAATTGACAAGTTTGCTGGACCAGGAGAAATCACCGGTGAGCTGGATCAACTCGCTCCCGCTGAGCTAGCACAGGCGAGCAGCTATCGCCCCGTCGCGAGTCGAGCCGAATTGGATCGCTGGATTCTTAGTGAATTGTCGCAAGCAACTGCCGACGTGATCGAGCGCATGGATCGATACGATAATTATGGAGCGTGCCAACGCATTAGCCAGCTAGTAGACGGATTGAGCAATTGGTATGTGCGTCGGTGCCGTGGTCGATATTGGGGAGAGGCAGCTGCGGCGGCCGCCGATAAGGCAGACGCCTATTGGACACTGTATGAAGTGTTGATAGAGCTCAGCAAACTCGTGGCTCCTTTCGTCCCGTTTGCAGCAGAGGCTATGTGGCAGGCGCTCACCAGCCCAGTGCGGAACCGAGTGCGCATCAGCGTACATTTGTGTGACTATCCCGCCCTTCAACCCGATCGCGTCGACGAAGTACTGTCGCGTCGCATGCTGCTACTGCGCGAAATTGCCTCGCTGGGACGCAGCGCACGGATGGACGCAAAACTAAAAGTGCGACAGCCATTGCAGCGAGTGGAAGTAAGCTTGGCCAGCGGCGAACACATCGAGTGGCTACAAGACCACGACCAAATCGTTCGCGAAGAACTCAACGTCAAGGAAATCGCCTACAACACGGGCAACAGCCCGTATATTGAATACCAAGTATTTCCAAATTTCAAACGTTTGGGACCCCGAGTCGGTAAACTACTGCCACAATTGAAACAATCGCTGGTCACCGCCAATGGCGCACAGTTGCTGGACCAGCTCACCCGAGACGCTCGTATACGTTTGTCGCTGGGAGACCAAATCGTCGAGCTGGATAGCGATGATATCCAGGTACGCCTTCAAGCAAAATCAGGTTGGACTGCCGCTCAGGGCAAGCAATGCGTGGTCGTCCTAGCGACTGAACTCACGCCCGCGTTGATTCGCGAGGGATTTGCTCGTGATCTTGTGCGTTTGATCCAAGACCTTCGCAGGAAGCAGCAATGTAGATTCACCGACCGCATCCGCGTTACCCTCGAGGGAAGCTTCCCGGAATTGGCGCAAGCGGTCGCCGAAAATCAAACTTACATCATGGGCGAAACTCTGGCGATTGAATTGGTACTCGGCCAGATTCCCGATGGCCAAGCGAGCGATTCGCAAGAGCTGGCCGATGGTACCGTCAAGATTTCAATCGTCGTTGATTAGCCAGCTGGAAACGTGGCTGAATAGCTATGTAGAAAACATGTACACCAAGTCAGCGTGGCAAGAGCATACTACTGATCGTCTTGGCACGTGATGCTCGTACTTGCATAAACGCTTCCGCGAGAGCCCAATTTGGACCAAACTCTGCTTTAGTATCTAAACTATCGGCGATTTGTTCCATCTCTTTGGCCGAAGGTGCCATCCATTCGACTCGCCATCTCCCAAATTCTTCTCGGAATGGCATGAACAGGCATCACAGCACCAGGCACGATGCGAAACCGCCAAGGAAGCAACGATTAATTCGTCGATTAAGAATGCGATCGCGGGCAGCTTCGATCACTCGCGGACGAAGGTCTTCGGTAGCAACTACATAAGTACCAGCCGAACGAACGAGCCGCTCTAAGTCTTTCAAGTCGTCAGAATCTGAGAAGCGTTTCTTAGGTGCTTTACCCATGGCGTGCCTCTTCTGCGTTGGTTCGCAACTTGTCGGCCAATTTCTCCATCGCATAGCGATATCGACTAGCAGCCGTGGCAGGCGAGATCTCTAATACTTCGCCAATCTTGGCAAAGGTCATTCCCTCCCAAATCTTTAATACGACCGTTTCGCTTTGTTCGGTCGGCAATGTTCGCAGAGCTTGCCAAACAGCGCGATGAGTTTCTTCCAGCTCGACTTCATCCACTAACCGTCGCGTAAGTAGATCGGAGAGATGTCCGGTCGGTGTACAACGCTTCTTGCGACGGACAATAATCAAGGCTTCGTTGCGCACCATGCGCAGCAAGTAGGGCCACGGCGAATCTGCACGAAACAGCAATCCAGGCCGCAGTGCCACTTTGACCAGCGCCGATTGAAGCGCATCTTCTGCGTCGTGTTGGTTCCTGGTAATCGATACCGCAAACCGGACCAATCGCTGTGCCGTCAAGTCAAATAAGCCCGAAAGCGCTGCCGCGTTGCTTTCGGCAATGCGTTCAGCACACTGACGGACCTGTTCGGAGAATGGATCATCGCTAGCCATAATCTAAATATGATGCGCGCCGGCGTACAGTTTGTCTAAACGATTTCAAAGAAAAAAGGCTTTACAAAGCCGCACGATGGTGATCCTCTGCATGGATCGCTGATTTTGGACCAAACTGTGAGCCTCGACAATTGAACTGCAACCGTTCACTTCGAGCATGCAATCTGCTATAAAATGCGTCGAGTTGTCGTTGGCTGGCTCAGTCAAAGAGCCTCACCTCAACCACGCATGACCCGAAAAACGACTGTAATCGTTGCATGATTTGCGGCATTCTTCACTTGCCGCCGAGCCTAAGGACATTCGAACGATGGACCCATTGATCGCTGAGTTTCTGGGGACGATGGTATTGATAGTATTTGGTAACGGGGTAGTTGCCAACGTGGTGCTCTCAAAAACACATGGCAACGGCGGTGGTTTGATCGCTATTACGGCGGGTTGGGGCATTGCCGTTTTCATCGGCGCGATGTGCAGCGCTCAAGCAAGTGGCGCGCATCTCAATCCAGCTTTGACAATCGGATTGGCAGTCGCAGGCAAGTTTGCGATCACTAAGGTCGTCGGCTACATCTTCGCTCAGATGCTCGGCGCAATGGTTGGTGCAGCGCTGGTCTACTATTACTATCGGCCGCATTTCGCAGCAACCGAAAACGCGGACGCCAAGCTTGCTTGTTTCTGCAATTCCGCCAATATTAGCAGCCAGGCCCAAGCCTTCTTCTGCGAGCTGATCGGTACTCTGATGTTGGTCTTGCCGATCCTGCTGATCGAGCCAGCGACTTTGAAAAACGTTGCCGGAAGTCTAGGTGCAGATGAGTCGCCGATGATTGGCTTGGGTAGCCTTGGACTGGTCCCAGTTGCATTGCTGGTTGTCGGAATCGGTCTTTCGCTTGGAGGTACGACGGGCTACGCGATCAATCCAGCTCGCGATCTTGCTCCAAGAATCATCCATCATTTGTTACCGATTCCGGGCAAGCGCGACAGTAATTGGGGATACGCTTGGGTTCCCGTTGCCGGACCAATCTGCGGCGGGATCGTGGCGGCGATTATCTACTCGATGATCGTGTAAGATTCGCAAGCATTCTTACGCTGCAATGTCGGGCAGTTTGCGGCCTTTCAATTGGTAAACGTATCGCAGAACTTCCGCAACTGCCGCATACTGGTCGACTGGAATGGGTTGGCCAACGTCGACTAACTTAAATAGTGCTTGGGCAAGCGGCTTACGTTCGATTACCGGAACATCATTTTCGAGAGCAACGCGTCGGATGCGTGCTGCCACAGTTCCGGCTCCCTTGGCTAAGACGATAGGAGCCGGCATCGTACGGGGATCAAACTGCAGAGCAATGGCCAATTCGGTTGGGTTCGTCACGACCACATCGGCCTTCGGGACAGTCGTTTGAATGCGGTTCTTTAGCATTTCGCGTTGCACTTGCCGACGGCGAGCGATCAACTGAGGATCACCTTGCATCATTTTCATTTCTTCGCGCATTTCTTCGTCGGACATCCGCAGATCTTGTTCAAATTTCCAATACTGATAGCCGTAATCCATAATCGATAGTACAAACAAAACGCCCGCAGCGCGCAAACACAAATCGACTGTGGTGCCCCAAACCAAGTTGCCGACTTCGCCCACCGAGAACGCTGCCGAGCCTAGAATCGTCTCCCATCGTCCCCAAAAACCAACTCCTACGACGACCCCAACCAAACCAATCTTTAATAATCCGAAGCCTAAGCGCACGACGTTGGAAAGTGAGAACAGGCGTTTGGCTCCTTGAATGGGATCGATGCGCTGCCAATCAAAATTGAGCTTCTCCGGTAGAAAATTAAAGCCGACTTGCGTCCAATTGATCGCAATCGCGACGGCGGTAACTGCTGCTACAATCGGTAATAATGCCCACGCGCATTCGGAGACATTCCCGACAAAGAAACTCACCGCAGACTTGGAAGAACTGGACCAATAGCGAACTTGTGAAAAGTCTGCTGCCATCAATCGACCAAGAGTCTGTGTGAGCGATGGTCCAAACCATATTAATGTCGCGACTGCACCGACCAGGACCAGTGCCGAAGCCAAGTCTTGGCTCCTTGCAAACTGTCCTTCCTCGCGCGCCTTTTGACGACGATAGGGTGTAGCCTCGTGTTTCTTATCGCCACCTTCAGCTGCCATGCTCGATCGATCGCTTGGAGGTTACTTTGTCATGTGCTTCAACGATTCACCTGTCGAATCGACGAAGGCTCGACTATCGCCTGACAGCTCTGAATCCAAACGGATAATTCTGACTGAAAGACCCAGGCCACGCCGCCGATCGACATGATCATAGCCACAAACATAGCTGATACGTTGATGTTGAATCCGATTGCCAGTACGTTCAACTGCGGCAAGGTTCTGGCAAGCAGTCCGGTGATGAGATTGGCCATCAGCAGTGCGGTGCCAACGGGCGCTGCGGCGCGCACGCCGATCACCAAGGCATGTCGCAACATGTCGTCAAGTTCCGTTAACCAAAACGATTCCGGACGCACATTGCCCGCAGGATAGCGCTCAAAACTCTGTAGACTGCAATCCATCAATTGGCGGTGGCCACCCATAGTCAACAGCAGCGCTACCGCGAACCAACCCAGCAGGCTTGAAAGTATCGATGTGGTCTCCTCGGCATTGGCGTCGATCGCTTCCGCCATATCAATTCCGGCCAGATGGCCGATCGCCTGTCCCGCAAGTTCCATGCTGGTGATCGCTAGCAGAATTATGCTGCCTAGCAGCAATCCCAGTAGCGCTTCGCATGTCAGGGCAATCGCCATCGCGGCCAGTGATCCCGGAAAGGGAGTAGAATTTGGCCAAGCGACGGGCATAGTTAGTACAGCAATCGCCACTGCCAGCAGCGCCTTGACTCGTTTGGGTATCATCATTGATCGCGTCGGCGGCGCGAGCATCAGAACTGGGCTGACTCGTGCCAAGATCGCCAGGAAAACCCAGAGCGGTTGAGTCAACAAAGGCAGAAACTGGTCACTAATCGCAAGGCTCCGCGTTTGTTTGAACTGAAAATTGCGAGTTACATCCGCATCATGCTCAGCGATCGCTGCGGCTGACCACGCTGGGAATGTCCGTATAAGTTCGCTTGGAATAGTCGATCATCTGTTCGGCGATCCACGGCAAGCAAAAAACAAGTGCCAACACCATGGCGATAATTTTTGGGACGGCGCTCAGCGTTTGATCCTGAATCTGAGTCAACGCTTGCAGCAAACTAATAACTAGACCGACGACCATGCCTACCACCAACAATGGCGCGCCGATCAACATGGACATAAACAACGAATGACGCACTAGCTCGACCGCGTCTTGTGGATTCACTTCATACTCCATTCCCTTCAGACAAATTTTATAGGGTAGCGGAAGCCGTCAAGGCTTTCGTTTC